>WLWD01004126.1_pt1 | contig 43127 bp, 34 predicted proteins | sample 6712731 | NCBI WGS metagenome assembly WLWD01 (sample SAMN12718690, study PRJNA576275) | sponge metagenome | isolation source: marine sponge | host: Mycale hentscheli | place: New Zealand: South Island, Marlborough, Capsize Point | collected 2014-11-01 | reverse complement strand
CGTGTCGTTTACCAGCCATATTTTTCTCGGTGTTGTTATTGTTTTTGTTGTTTTGTCAGTTCACACACTTCACACTTTGAAGTTTTGTTTGTAATGTCAAATTTATTATCCAGCTATAATTCAATATGTACCATACTGCTCTGTGTGTGTGTGTACATGTGTGTGTGTGTACATGTGTGTGTGTGTACATGTGTGTGTGTGTGTGTGTACATGTGTGTGTGTGTGTTATGTGTTTTGCAGAGTACTTCTTTATGCTGTACATGTACTTCATGTGAGACTAAAGTTGGTTTACTAAAGGTATTATTTTGTGTTGTTGTACATAGTTTTGTGGATGTATTTGCTCTCTTCCATGGCTTTTTTAAAACCATACAAAACTTTAAATTAAAAAAAAATTATTATTTTTTGCTGCCACCAGGAATTGAACACACAAGCACTCTGTGACTCAGCTCCGACAGTGAAGTGATAAATTAGCAGAGTAAAAAATTCCACAGATAAAAAAAAATCTTTGAAAAAAAGAAAAATTCCATTGGTTTGATGAGAGTGAGACTGTAGCATAGCAGTACCCTTTACAGTATAAATACAGAATTGAAGTATTTAGCCGGCTAGTTGCTGTAGCTCAGTGGCAGAGTGCTTGTGCGGCAAGTGGCGCCACGGTCCGGCTGTGGCCAGACCACTTTTTTTTTTCTTTTCCAAAAGTCCTATGCCTAACTGTTTATAATTCGTTCGCGTGTACTGCACCTTTTGTGGGTGTAGTTTTAGAACTAGTTCTAAGGCGCCGCACAGCTTATGTGTTAGGAAGTCCACATCAACCGAACAGATAGTTTTTCTAAGATAAGTGACGGTATCTAGAATAGTTTGGGAGTTGTGAAGACTAACCTCTTTGTTTCTTATGTGCCTGAAAGTAAACAATGAATACATGAAGTGACTAAACCAGCTATTAATATTGTTTTGCTAGTTACGATTGCACTACCATACGCTTTTATTTTGCTATCTCGAAGGTTTCTCAAAAGGTATTGCTTTTTGAAAGCATGAGCAGAGTGCTTGTGATAAATAAGCATTAGATGCTCTTCAAACAATGCCAGCACTACTATATATGCTTCAGATGCTGTTTACTGTGGTTTGGTATGTCACACCTCTTACACCACACCCATTTCCTGGTCAGACAACTTAGAAAAGCCAGAGTAGCCCCTGAGTGGTCTCACTTTGATTCCCGATGATAGCTAAACATTTTTAAATTCTTTTTTAAAAGCCAGTGAAAGAGAAATAATACATCTAATGAGTAAAGGAAGGCTGAGAATGAAATTGTGAAATATTTTTTTGCTCTTGATTTTTAGATGCAGTGAACAGTGGAATTCTGCGGATACTCGTCTTATGGCAAAACAAGCACAGAATTTGTTACAAGTGTGAGCCACTCCCCCCACAAGAAGATGATGGCCCCCTAGTGAGTTGTCCTTCTCAAAAGGAAGAGTGAACATTCTAGCCTGACTTAACACCCATCATTTTATCATATCCCACTTCTTTGTGCACTTTCATTGAACCCACATGCTTTTTTGTTAATTTGAGTTATACTATAGTGATAATTTTGATGCACTGTAAAATGCTTGCTTATCGGACTTTGTCCGACTCTGAACAACAGCCAAAAATGGATAACACTGTGGTAATAGAAATTTAATTCCTAAAGCAGTTAACCTCCGTCACAAATACTCCCACTCCTGTATGTGAGGTTTCGCTACGTAAAAACAAGATTAACAAATGAAGTAATTCACTCCAAACTTTCAATGCACACTATTTCTACTCAGTAATTTAGTGCTAGTTCGAGAAAGCTGCTCTCCTGTGCCTCTACCACTCTCATCTACTATCCTTTTTTTTGTTGTACCAGGTTTGGTTGATAACTGGTTCACCTTGCGCCCTTGGGTTACCCACTAATTCAGCGTTAGTTCACAAGTTATCGTCATCAGCCACTAATATTATATTAGATTACTATTATTATTACTATTATTATCCAATATCAATACAAGCTGAACTTGTATTTCCATAATAGTAGTACGGCTTCATTTAAGCCACATTAAATAACACACACCATTACACTAAATGTGCACCACATTGGTTTATGAAAGACACAGGTTGGTGAACTAATCAGTGTAGTTTCATTATAATTATGTAGAGCTTACTTGAATATTAAATTACAAGATGCAGTAATAGAACACAAGTTGTGCCAACCTGCCAGCACTAGTGAAAGTTATTATAACGTGAATAAAGTTAGTAGTATGAGCTCATGATCAACGTGGATGTGCTGGAAAACAAAAACAAAACAAAAGCTACATCATAAATGTACATGTATATGCAAACTCCATACACTAACAATTGTATGTTTAATAACGTTTGAAACGTTTAAATGGTAAAAACTGTTGTGAAATGAGCACTTCGAATAAGCTCGTATTAATCACATACTTGTAGGTAAAGTATTCCAGATTCTGCTGGTAGAATTTGAGCACAATAGGTAGTCAAAAGTAATGAGCATTATGCTGGTATAATGGGGTAAATTTATGGCAAAAATATAACATACGGTTGCTAAAATTAATAGATCTAAGCATATCCCACCAATATTTGAAAATTTGAGTTGCACCCACATGCATACACACATTTTTCTTTATTCAAAGGGTTGTAATAATGATGTAGAAATTTTATAGATGGGCATGAATAAGCTAGATTAAAAAAAATTAGTAAAAAAACAACGGCGAGCAAATACATTGCTTAAAACACTTTGCTGTATTACAGCATACTTATTGATCAAAGTAGTATGCGTAATACATTTAAATACGCAATAAACATGCCCTCAAGAAAAATAAAAAATAAAATTGCATGTACCTATTTATGTAACCTTCAGTTCAAGTAGTAAGACATCACCGCCAACATCACCACCGGCACTGCAATACCAATTGTTTCAGCATGGTCACGTTCATCACCAGTGGTAGGGACTACTGCAGAAATAGAAATATGTACCTTCATAAGAATGATACAAATACAGTAAATTGTTCTTAAGCTCAAAAATACACCAACACGGGCAGACAGAATGGGCCATGGCTTGTAGCTAAGTTGGTGCACGATTGTAAAAAAAAAATTTTTTTCCAAAAAATTGAAGCGTAATGGAAAGGAAATAATTTTTTGTCTTTTTCAATAGTAACTAGGGAGGTAGTCAAGCACAAATGCTACTCTGCTATATAAAGAGAAAAAAAAAAACAAGTTAAGAGAATACTTTGGAATTAATATATAAAACTCATTGCCTTTCACATCAAGGATATTTTGTTCTTTACTCCAGTATGCTTAAAATTCTATAGAGACACTCTGGAATTTAGAAGCAAAGTTGTGTATTATTAGCTGTTGCCTAGTATACTAGAAAGCAGCTAATATCTGCCTCTACTTCCACATACACAAGCCATTACAATGCTTTGCAGTCAGCATTTCTAAAGTAAAGTTGAGTATTGCTGGTCGTCAACTTTATACCCCATCACATGCACTACTGATAAGTCACACGTACACTACAACAAATTTTGGTGTTTTCAAGTCCATAATACTAAACTAACCCACAGTAGTTCTTTTGCGAACCGTTTAGAGTCAATTATTGATTATGGCTAGCTACTATCTGGGCAATTACCTCGTCAGTACAACCCAATACCATTGCTGTGAATCCTCAGCATTGTACATTACATGTATCTCACTTTCACAGCTAACTAGTCAGTGAACTTCGAGCATTTGCTTACATATGTATAGTTTCCATACAAACACATCCACCCACACACAAACACACCCACCCACACACAAACACACCCACACACAAACCCACCGACACACAAACACACAAAAACACCCACACACAAACATGTACATACACAAAACTCCTACTTGACATGACTATAAAGCATACTCACATGAACATAACAATATTTACACATGCCAAGTATCGAATGTATGTAAATATTACCTGGTACAAACTTATCAGTGCTTTTTGTAGGTCTAGTGGGTTCTCGTGGGATCGCAAACGTAGCATTTCGATCTCCATCCTGCACCGTAACATTCACAACCCGACCATGAACAACGAGGATATTCAGCTGCACGTGATCCGGCTGGGTACCAACTTCGATGTGTGGCAGCACGACCCGACCATCCTCCAGCCACTCCCCATTTTCCCAATGCCAGATACTGGTGGTGTTTCCTGCATTGATAGTGAAGCCGTCCACAATCACTGGGTACTGAATGCCACCAAAAAATTCCATAATAACGTAATCAAATATGGTCCCATTTTCATCGACTGCTTCAGGCGTAACAGTGACATTGGCTATCACATTATCACTGAATTTAGCAGAAGATGACACTTTTGGATAGCAGGTGGTAGTTGTAATTTTCTTGTCAGCCGTAAACGTCAAATTGCTGGTGTAGATTGCCGAGCAGCCTTGAAGGACTACTGTAACACACAATGAGGATCCATTCTGGTACCGAGAAATGGGCATGGATTGATAGTAATCACATCCGCCCACGTAGTGACTTCTCCATGCTGTACCAACAGGATCCGAGTGTAAATTACTAGTTAATGTTCCGTCATCATTAAACCAGGCAAAGTTATTTCCACGTTGCGAGTCCACACAAGTGGATATCATGAATTGGCAATATCCGACCTCCATGATGCTAATGCCCTTGGCATGCCCAATCGTGGCACAAAAGATCAATAATACTGTAATGGATCTTCTTCTTGAGGATATGTGACCTGTGAACACAATTCAAAGAAAACTTTACACATGTTAGTAAATTAAAAGCGTAGCCAGGGTACTAAAATGCGTGCACACGAGAATAAATGTGCCAAAAATATTTATCATGATCAATATGCCAAAAAATAGTTGGATAATGAAGAGACTATTATTAAATAGCATTGAAGACCCTTTCCAGAATAAAAAACAAAAACAACAACAAAAAACAAACAAACAAACAACTAAACAAAAAAAAACAAAAAAAAAACTATTGCTATCAACTATTTGAATTATTGGCTATTAGAACAGTGGTTTGTTGTATCCAGCACAAGCGGATATCTACTGCTCTCTTCTGACTTCTTTGTCTCAGGTTTTCTCCACTAAATATGTGGATAAGCACTATTCAAAAGTGAAATGTCATTTAGCATTCCGATGAAGTTAAAACAACAAAAACAATAACAAAACCAAAAAACGATAAACTCCATACAATACATATTGATCCCATAATTCCAGCCCATTCAAATAAAGTGTATATAACAATAGTTCCAAGCTGATAGACATACATCATTATCTTATCACATGACAATATATGATCACCTGACTGCAAGTGCACTCTGTTCCTGACTGAAGGTGCTGTAAGCACCATTTCTATACCACCTGAAAAAAAAAAATGTCAAAAAACAAAAAAAACCTTTATGATTTACAACTGCTACTACATTCTACACTAATGTTCTGAAACAAACGTAAATGGAAGAATGTGATATTTTACATAATCATTCCTGCTACATAAAAACAATGTTGCAGAAGTGAAAGGAGGCAATAGCCACACTAAAGGCGCTTGTGTGATTATCCCTTTCTGTGATTGATACAGCGAGAGGAGGAAGGGGAGAGAGGGGGGGGGGGGGGGGCGCACTGGGACTTCCCCATTAGCTATGTTACACCCCCAAACAGCAGAGTTGCCTCCTCCCCAAGCAAAGTTGTCCCATCCCAAAAGCAATGTTTACCTCTGTTTTACCCATTCAAGTTGACTCAATTACATAAAGTATAATTTTATGTACTTGAAATGAATGGTTGACAAAAAGGTTTTCTAATGTTATAACTAAGTGAAGCTTTGCTGTCCATTGTCATCAAAGTGATCATATGGGAAGTGAGCGAAAAGATCTGGATATTGCTTACAATTTTTATAACTAAAAAGAAATAGGTAAGACTAATGAGATAATTGCCTTCTAAAAATCAATTTGTAAATTACTACATGTGTAGACTCAACGTATATAGCCCCATAGTCTGGCGTCGCCGACCCTTTTCCTTCTATTATTATTATGCGTGGGCGAAGGAAAAGGGTCTGGTGAAGCTAACGTATACTACTTGTGCAACAGCACACGCAGCTATAGCTGCGTGCCAATCAGATTGCTTGAAATAGTCACGTGCCTTTAGGGAAAAGTCTGCGTGGCACGCCTTCTTCTTGATGATACGGATGGGAACGGTTAGTGAAATCAGCGTTTTTGAGACTTGGGATACCCAGTGTCTACAACCAGATTTAGCTGGACCACCACAAGCAACACAAACTGTTGGTAGAAAAGAAGCCATGGCAATGCTGGATAGCACACCCGTAACTTAGCTTTATAATACTCGCGTGCAAATTATTGCGTACCGACGTCATACTGTTACGCGTGTGCGGTTGCACAAGTAGTATACGTTAGCTTCACCAGACCCTTTTCCTTCGCCCACGCATAATAATAATAGAAGGAAAAGGGTTGGCGACGCCAGACTAATAGCCCCACCCTCTAATGCTAATGCCCCCCTCTAATGCTAATGCCCCCCTCACCCCCTGCTAGCAAAAAGTTCTGATCCTCATTGCCAAGTCAATGTTACATGCTCAGTACATTATTAACTTAGAAAAGTTGCCCATTAATTGTTGCAGCTCAGTGGTTGGAGTAGTTGAGCATTAGCAAACAACGGCTTAGTTCAATCCCATCTCTAACTAGTTTTAATCTTTTAGATATTCACAATTTTTTGACCTATTTTAACATGGCTGCACAGCGCCAAACTAATTTAGAACATAGTGACTGTTCCCAAGATAGTCAGACAAATTTTGAACACACATTTCCTCTTTCAACACAATTGAGTATTTCTCACATTCTCAGGGGTGGGACACTAAGTTCATAGTGTCCGTCCTCACTGAGAATTTTGAGTCAAACTAAATCAGTTTTGTTCTAAATAGAGCACACTATGAATTATTTTAAGCCTTTGGCCCTCATGAGGCCAGTAAAATAATTATCAAACACACGACAGGCACCACAAACACGTAATACCTTTACCAAATCATTTACCTTCTTCAACGAAAAGGTAGTAAAACGCCGACAATGAATGGGGGGACCTTCAAACTTAGGTGAAGTGGAAACACGTGGTTCTGGATGTGAGGTACGAATATTTATAAGGCTGCCTCTTTCTTTTTTGTCAATGCGCGGTGTGGTGGGTGTGTCTTCCTTTTTTTTTTTAAGACAACCCAAACAACACCCAATAGCATAATACGATCGAACTAGCTCTGGTGCTGTATGTAGCACACGCGCAAGGTAAATGTTTCTAATAAGTGTGAAATAGGAGGCGTGAGCAATCCAATAGCTGATGTCGTCGCTGCGCGGGTGTCCGAGATTGATAGAGGAAACTTTCGAGTTTTCTGCGGTCCAAGTATCTTCGTTAGCTGGTAATGGTAACTCTCTATCCCTATAATTGCCTATCCCTATAATTGCAAGTGGGAGTAAGGTCAAAGGAGTGTGTGCAAAGGTGTTTGAATTTCTGTAGGGCAGTAGGTTATGTATGTTACTAAATCAGCTCTGACGTGATTGTATAGTTCATCATTTCAATGAATGTGACAGTATGAAGCACCCTTGACCAAAGCCTGATTTTGTTTAGCCCTCAATAAAAAACATGCATTTTTTTACTTTTGTTCAAGTATTCTTATCCCAAAAATAATTTAGATATACATGTACATGTATACTTACAATATAATGATTTTTTTTATATACTTTTGTAACACAGGAATTGGAGCTAAAATGCTTTTAAGAGATCAATGGTCAACTTTCAGTATGAACTGCATAAGATATTTACGAGGTATCCAGCAATGTTGAATGGAGTCCCACAACTGATCTGACTTACCATTCCACTAACGCTAAATTCTGTTCCTGGATATTTTTCTCTGAGGTGAGTGTAATTTCAAGATATTCCTGAGGTGTATCATACAGGATTTTTTTCTGGGGGGAGGGGAGGGGGGGAGAGTTTTGGAAGGAGGGGGGGGGCACACATTTGTTTGATCACACCCAGTTGAAACCACACCCATTTGATTAAAAATCGTCTCAGGTTTAGAATTAGTGACATCAATCTTGGAAAACCAATACTTATTGCAATTGAAGGACCTCAATTAACTGAATACAAACAACAAAATCACAGAATACTATTATAAATCATAACCACAGAATACCATTAAGTGATACATATTAATTTGTTTCATGAAATTCGGGGGGGGGGGGGGGGGGGGGGGGGGTATCCCAGGGCCTCTGTATGAAAGTCACTTTTTTTTACTTACAAATCTCTTTTTTTTATTTTTTTTTTTTATTAGGGAATATATAGCTGTAGTCAGAGCTGTAGTGACTATACTTAATATTGGTTCATTCCATTCTGTGGTATTTTACTTAAAATTTCAATTCCAGTATTCACCTGGATTTTTGTCATATATTTGGAACTAATGTGGTATTACTTTGGCAGTTATATATGGCAAACGAGTGAAGCGAGTGAGACACTATCAGGGCTGACACGCTTGAAAGTCAAAGATAATTTGTTTGTAAGCTTGGATGTACGGATTTCATTTTTGTACTTTGACCCTTGCATTTTGTAAATGGTCAACCCAGTCCCATACTCTACTGAACAGAATATTTTTGTTAGTCTTTATTCTTGTCATCCAAGAATTCAATCATTTAACCCTTTGAATTAGGCTGTTTCTGGTACAATAAAGGCACAGTTAGGTCTATCAACTTGCTTGAGTTCATTTTCTATTATTTGCGGTAAGTTGCACTGTTTGTCATAGGCTTTGACAAAGAGCGCAACTTACTACATAGCTGCATGCCCTATGGTGAAAAAATTGGAGTTGGTAGCAGTTACGATGGAGTTGAATCGTAAGTTGCTCTAATATTTTATGTCTTCACAAGTACAGTCTCATTCCAATCCTTTACCCTGCAAGTATAACAAAAGGATGTTATTTGAGGTGGCTGTATCAAAATAATACACTATAGTTAGTTCGGAACAGGTTCATCCTCATGCTTCACTGTAACTGGTAGATTTTTGGCGTTGAAGTTAATTGATCCGCGTAAAAATTGAGAACTGGTCTTGCGTGAATAAAGATAGCTTGTGAAGGGTAAATAGGGACTGGGTCAGAGACAGTTCTGAGGTACAATATAATCATGAATGATTAATGTTGTGGATCAGCTTTAATGAACCAGGTTGCTGCCACCTGAGAATTACCTCTCCTACTTAGCAGGTAAACGCTAAGGCAGGGGATACCAGCCCAAGGCAATGAAGGTTTCAACCTCGCTTTCCCTTGACTAGTTCTTAGGTTTGAATGTAAATTTACCAAGGTAATTCTGACAAAAAAGACAAAAATGTAGTACATATACAGTGCTTCCAACTTAAAGAGTGGATTTTTTTTAAACTACTGTATAGACCCTCACTACAGTCATTTAACATACACATACCTTTTCTTCATCATCCCAATAATGTTTACAATAGTAAAACTGCCTGTTTAGAGAATGGAAAACGGAGAACAGAACTTTTCTCATTCACTCTAATACATTTTACGCCATTTTTTTTGACGTCAAGATTTTGCGGTAATTCGTCATTAAACGTAACTAGTTAACGAGCTAAGGTCGAACAGTTATTTCCCTGAGCGGTAAGACGGGACTTTCCCTAACTGCAATCGGCTGTACGGATTCTCATCGTTCTACTAGCAGCAGTAAACGAAGTCGAAATCAGTCACAGAATTGTTGGTTGGTATATTACTAACTTGGAGCCAAGCCTATCCAAGAGGTCATCTTTTTCAAGAGCTGAAGAAAAGCTGAAGGAGTTTAATACTCCCAAGGCTCCCAGCATTCGGTATTCTGACAACATCAGGGCGATGCAGTTGGAGTCCTACGGGTTGTGCAGCTCCAGACGGAAGCCAAAACGCTGGCCGCGATAGGCAGTAACGCCGTAAAACTTGATACCTGCTAGGGCCTGAGATACAACCGTAGCTAAATCAGCCATACCCGTGTAACAATTAGCGGTAAACTGGCGCCCTTGCACAAATACGCATGCGCTGTTTTGTGACGTCGCGTTTACGTGTACTATAGGCCCACAATCCGCTGTAAACGTCACCATTTGATAACCCTTACCGTGCATAATTTTTTTTGGTGAAAAACAGCCACAACTCACTTAATTTTCAAGGTATAGCTACCAAAGTTATACATAATAATTTTAAGGCAATTTTTCATCATGTGTCAAAATTTTAGAGATATAACTCAATAAATTAAAAAATCCTGGCTTAAAAACTTTTTTTCTTAAAATTTTAAATATTTCGAGATTCAAATTTCGTGTGCCCACAAAATTAGGCTCATATGAAACTTCAGGTATTAAAGTATCAGTATACCAAGTTTTAGAGATAAGGACAAATAATTTCTCTTTTTTCAGCTTAAGGGTGCTGGCACACCGTATCCGCCCACGCAAACTCATTAGCTAAACCAATTATGTTGCTATGGCCCAAGTTTATATACTTTCTATTCTTTGCTGCCTGCTCTATACAGCGGACTGTGAAGTGAACCCTTCCAGAAGTAAGCTTACCTGAAATTGGACTCCTATGGCAAGAAACACGGAAGGTATGAGCCCTCCAATTTCATACCCTACAGAGGGAGCTACAGTTGGCAGTTCAAGGCTACAGCGCCCGTTTAAGCATTCAACGGACCTTGGAGCTCAAGCCCGACAAATTTACAGAAGCTTTTTCCGATTCACAATTTACTTTTCTAATTATGCACTGCAGTAGTTCTTTCATGATAAACTTTGACGCTTTACTTCCGTTGTGTACCTTTATTACGTAATTTCTCTCTGTAACTTTATTTGTAGTAGTCTTGTGTAACTCTATTCCAAATTTAGAACTGCTCTGATACGTCATTCTGTAGTTTTGGCAAGAAATAGCTTGCAGCAGCTAAAAGTATTGGACCGCATACTTTATTCCATAACAGCCCCGCCCTTTCGGGCGGTTAAGGAATACGCGCATTTTGTTGTCAACGAAATCTTTCGTTGAGTGGCTCCGAGAGAAGAGCCGCTTTGGAAAAAAATAAACAAAACACGGGAACAACGAATGGAGAAGGCGGCGAACAGCAGACTTCTAACGGGAACTGAGCGCCTTGAACAGCTTCTCGCCGAGCGGCTTGCTCCTGACTCCCCTCTTCTTCAGGCTGTCGTCCTCGTGGAGAAGCGATAGGCTCTGGTCGAAGCCCTCTGTAACCAGCTTCTTGGCTTGTGTTGGTGTGACACTGGGTTTTCCTAAGGACCTGGTGAGTGCTGCTGCTTTGATAAACAGAGTCTTTTGGGAAAGCCACTTCTTCAGTTGCATCTGAGAAGTCAGAAAGGAGAGTTCCTTCAAACAGCCACTCAGTGATGGATGCAGCAAAACTCTCTAAAGTGCCAGTACATCGGGAAGAGTAAGGTAATAACAACAGTAATAGCAATAACAATAACAGTAGTGGTACAATAACAATAATAATATTAATATTATTAATAGTTGTTGTAGTAATAGTAGTAGTAGGTAGTAGTATAGTAATAATAATGATGATAATAATGGTAATATAATGATAATAATAATAATAATAAATAATACTTTTGCATACCTGAATAGTGAGGAATCCCTGTTTTTTTCACTGACTAGAGTGGTGTTACTTGCAATCCACTCTAAAAATTTTGGCAACACAACAGACAGTGGCCGTTTACTCTTTAAAAGATTGGAGGTGATACCTGTTACCTTAGAACTAATATTACAACTCTAATTATTTATAATGTATTTATATAATTCCAGCAGCAGAAATGTTTCGACCGGTCCGAACCAGAGAGGAAAAAGTTATATTGGGGATGGAACCAGGAGGTTGGATCACCTTGGCTATGAAGGCTCATGGAATGACAAAAACTGACTGTGCCAGTAGATGTGCATGTTGAAATCATGTCATCATCATGAGGAAACTTGATGTCGTCATCACAGAGCAGGGACAAGCGGTCTATCAGGTCATCTTTGAGGGTGCTATCAAACTCCTCTGCAAGTAAGCCATCATCATCCTCCATGAAACTCGCTGTCATCAGAGTTGGACACTGTAAGTGATAGTAAAAAATTAATTTAAAAATTATTTTTATTAACTTATTTTTACGACTATATTTATTGATTGATTAATTGATTTATAAGAATAGATCTATGATTATAATTAAGGGAGTAAAATTCCAGGGCTACTTCCCTTCTGTGTGAAACCCTGATGCATATATACACACACAGTAGAGAGATTAAAATTTTGATATATTTTATATACGTGTTCATCCCAAGAAAGACAAAGAAAATGAAATAACAAATTAATTAAACATACCTTTACTGTTGTTCAACACAATTCTAGGCACATCTGCTACAGCTGATCCAGAAAAATTAGCCTTACTCACTATCAGTCAGCCCAGGAATATCAGTGCTGGATTCTCTAGAGGAAACTGAGTGAGCTGGTACAAATGGACATGAGCCAGAAAGCATAGATGGACCTGCGCTGATGGGCACTGTTGGACCTGCACTGGGGGCCACAGACGGACCTACGCTGGGGGGGCACAGACGGACCTGACCTGCGCTGAGGGGCACAGATGGACCTGCACGGAGGGGCACAGACGAACTTGTGCTGGGGGGCACAGACAAACCTGCGCTGGAGGGCACACACAGACGAACTTGTGCTGGGGGGCACAGACAAACCTGCGCTGGAGGGCACACACATGGACCTGTGCTGGGAGGCACAGACAGATTTCTGTCACCTCCATCATGACTAACCAACGGGGGACCTGTACAATATTTATCATAGATGAGACTGTACATCAGATTTATCAAAAAACGTGTAATTTTATGCTGACCTTGAAAAAATGAATAAATTTTAGACTAAAAACAAAATATTAAGTATATATAATATTTAGAATGATTCAAAACATGATTGTATTCTGTAAGTATGATGTTCAAATGTCAATGTTATCATGTTTTGCTATAGGTTCCTCTACTGGAGTAGCATCTTTTCTTCTGCCTTGCTGCAGAAAGCTCTTTGTGCCTGCTCTGCTAGCCATACCAACCACAATTAGATAACAAGGCCACCAGCCTCTGCTTTGAATAAAAGCCACGAGTTGTAAGGGCGAGATCGCCAACTATAATTTGCGAGTTATAGGCGGGATTGTGTGAGCGTGTTTTTTAAGCCCAAACCACAGGCTACTACTCCGTGTTTTGGCAGCTCAATTGGGTCAATTAACAGTGCACGCGCGTTGCTATGTGCCAGCACCCTTAAACACTTCCAAATTCACTGTCTTGAAGCTCCCAGTTCCATCACCTATAACCACAGCAATAACCACAAACCCACAAAATTGTTTTGTCTGTATGTTAATATGACATTAATGTATAATAATACTTAAGCTGGAAGCACTGTATAGGTAAGCATAGATGTGTGGAAGATACAATGTACATTTAAAGGAATTTGGACAATGAAGTTGTGTGTTGTAGCTAAAAGGACTAAAGTGCAGATGGACAAATAACAATAACTGAATGGATAACAGATAAGTGAATGGATGAAAGGAATGGTAATGAACCATAAGTCTTTAGTTAAATGTGGTAGTGTATTCTACCACAATTAAACAACCACAGGTGTCTGTGGCATGTCACCCTTAACTAAGCAGTGGTTTTAACACACTACACATACACACACGCACGCACACACACACACACACACACACACGAACACACGTACCACCTATAACTGAATAGATACCTACATTAACATTGTACTTATTTTCCCAGTGACTTGACTAATTAGAATATGGATTTTCAACTAAGAATAATACTTGTCTATTGCAACCTTCTCTTCAAACTCGTCTGCGTAGGCTCCGTCACCATTACTTCAGTTCTCTCTGTCTGGGTTGCTACTGGTAGTGTTCTTTAGCCTTCTCTGCCTACAGGTCTGAATCTTGTGCTGAACTATCCCTCTCCCACTATAATAGTATGTCCAAGTTGAGTTGGCGCGGTAAAAACCGTTAATAACTTTTGAACGGAAGTAGCTACGCTTCCGGGGTTTGTACCATTCGAAAGCTCGTGCCGAAGCGGTCCAGAAAATTCCCTTTAAAAACTTCTGAGCTAGCGGGAAAATGCAGTTTCAAAACTCAATAGAAAAGTCTATGGGAATAAATATAACCACACGTTTCCCACGCTACACGCGGCGGGATTTAGTCACGTGGCCAAACACGTGCGCAGTACCTCAGAGACAATTGTAAACAAAAAGCAGTCGTAGTTTGGTGACTTCGTTTCTACCCTTCTGCTTGACATTCTGGTTCATTTTAGGCTCAGGAATTTGTTGCTATTCAAGGCTACTTAACAAGAGCAAGCTACAATGTGAGGTACGTTTGTATCACGGGTTGTTTGTCCACTCAGATTTTCTTACCTGTTTAAATAGGGCCTATTTATTTAGAAACTCAGCCAATTTACTGTTTGCTGACCAAGATAATAAGATATACAATTCATCACAGACTCTATATGCCACTATTTATGCTTTAGCTGTCCATTACTCCTCATGTCTATATAGGTACAGTTCTCTATGGTTATGGTGATGCTATTTACCACCCTCCAAATTCAACTGCTGCTTGTATCTACCACAATTTCATGTCATCATAAAATTATGTAATAATATATATTGTATAATGTCATTATAAAATTATATTAATTGTCAATTTTTTTTTGTATAATTTAAAAAAAAGTTGAAATTTAACAAGTAGATAGAAAATATAGTAAAATCATGAATAAAATGATATGAATGATTCAGTGTGAAGGACAAAGTAATACTGGAATGTGTGTGGCCATAGCTAAAGTGTAGGTGATGTGCTGGATTCTTCACATTACTGTTGAATACTTCAGAAATTCGTCACACCAAGAAAGTAAGAATAGAGTTTAAATACACGCTTAAACACACAACAATCAGACTTACTTGAGGAGGCATTCAGCCGCAGTCCTGTGCTTCTTTCCTCTAAGTTTTGTAGCTCCAGATAACCCTCCACAACCTTCAACCAGTTTTAGTGCACTACTTGAAGCTCATACATACGAGTGATTAGTTATAACTGGGCATATATTGAATACAGCCGCGGAAGAAACTGCCATAGCTTCTTTTTCATTTCAACAAGTAAACTTACGGTAATAATGCGCACCTTGGACCCGCCCCGTTTTTACTGTGGGCGTCGACGTTTTCGCGTGTTTGAGCTACTACTGTCATGTGACCTTAATTGGTCTCCGGTTTTGCCAAGTGCATTCCTCTTTTGCCACATTTGTGGTCGCGCCAACTCAACGTGGACATACTATAGTAAGCAGCCAACTTCAAGAAATTTAACCATTTCTACAGTCACAACGGCCAACTCATAGCCCATTGGCGTATTTTGTTTCTTTTCTTCTTTTTTTATAAACTATGCTCTTTTTAGAACCCCCGCAGCAGTGTTTGGTTATTTGTTATCCAAACACCTCTCAGTCCCATGACTATTATAAGTCCTACAGTATCACATTCTATGTGAGGTGGGGAGGTCACCACAGTGGAACTGGTTCGTGGTTGTGAACTTCATGGTTGTGGTGGATTAGGCACTGGCTGTGGCAAGTCTTGACCACTCTTCTCCTAGTGAGTTGTCCACATCAGTGTCACGCCATTTCAAACGAAAACGTAGGAACAGTCTTCTCACAATTATCCTGTGTATTTATGATCACGCACACAAGGGACCTCTATCATGTTGTAAGCTCTGTGGGCAGTTTTAAGGATGGGGGTGGTAGAGGGAGGGTGGGATGTGCTGGTGTAGTGGTTGTATTTTAGGATCAGATCCTGTAGATTCCACTTTCTATTTGGTTTTCTTCCTCTACACCAAACCTGTCTGCTCAGCTGAGACTGGGTACCTGGCATTAATTCAATGTGGTTTCTCATGGAACAGCAAAATTACTACTTACTATAAAGAAAGGCCTGTTTTCCTGTGAGTTCCTAGCTGCTAATAGTGCCTGCTTAGTGCACTGCATCCTGACTCTTGTAACTGCTAGCTGCAGCTAGAGAACTGTTTATGTGTATGTTGTGTGTGTGTGTGTGTGTGTGAGCATCTTATGCTTGCCAAGGTGCAAGAACGTTTCTCTGACAAGGTGACCTCACAAGACAGAAAATACTGTAATGACGATTTACTAATGGCCCAAGGTTTCCCAACGGCTTCCCACTATCAGATGGTATATTTGTGGGCGGCTTCAAGGTTCAATGTTTGTGTGTGTGTTTGTGTGTGTATGTACATATGTTGTGGGAAGACTACTTTAATTAGCATTATGGTGTCTCCATCATGATGATGTAAACTATGGTATTCCAATGGACACATGCTTCCTGTGGATGTACTTACATGTATGTTACATGTTGCTTTGTGTGTTAATTGATTAATACTGTGATGTGGTGCATGTAAATGAGATCATGCCTTCAGTGTTTGACCTACACTTACCAACCAGTTGTTTCAGACCACTTTGTTGGTTGTTGTTGTTGTTGTTGTTTTTCTTTCTTTTTTTGTTTTCTCATCAGTTGTTTCGGCAGTTCTTATTGCCTATTTTCTTGTAATTTTAGCCTCCCTAGCTTGCTCTTTCCAGCTTATCACACTTTAGTTGCATTCAACAATAATGCCTCACTTTAAAAATGTTGCTAAAGATTGTCATTAAACTTCGTGGTATGTGCAGGTGCATTAGTAGCAGAGAGTACACGTACGCCTGTGGTAAATTGAATTGAAGCAATAAATGAACGCATCAAGCCTGCCTAGTTAGGTTACATTCAACTAATGGTGTGCTTGTGTACAAATGGCAAGTGAGCCTGTCTTGATAGGTTACATAACACTACAATATTATTAAATGGTGTATTTATTAGTAGAAGCTTCATGGACAAAGTGGATTCTATTATAGCAGTTGACCATTAATTATAACCAATAAATAAAGAATTAGCTATCTTACCTCAATTTCTGAGTAGTGGTAAATTCTGTAGTGTCGGAGTTATTTGTACAATTTTAGCTAACAAATATGGAATTACTTACCTCAGGTTCAAGTAATTGGCTTTTGACAACCAATAAGCGGCACTTGGCACCCCACAAGAAACGGTGAAGTTTTGAAATGATGTGTGGTAAAGGGGTTTCAATGCCATAATAACCAGTTGCAGTAACTTTTTGTGATTTGAAGAAGAAAAAAAGCATTTCGCAGGAACTATCTCACAACTTGGAGCCTAAGTATAAAGTAAGACTTACTGAATGCTGTAGTATCAGAGGAAACTGAGGTCAAACCTAAAAAGCCATCTTTTAGGAGAAAAAAATGGTAACCCGCGTGCGCGTTTAAGGGGCATACGTACATATAACTTATACCCGATTTGCGTCATACGATGATGATGGTGTGTTCATGAATAATTCATTATCTGAGTTGGGTTGGTAAAGCATCACTGCGAACTTAATGGGTAAAGAGAGATCACTTTAGTAGAGGTGATTAAGAAAACGACAACTATTGTAGCTAAGAGCAGATGAGGATGGTGAAAGTATATGCCATCGATTGTCCATGGAAGCCCTGGGATTTCCCCCACCCCCCTAATTTTTGTTTTACCGTGACTGAATTAAAAAAAAAAAATGATCAGACCTAGTATGAACAATAGCTTTATTGCTCTACTGCTAGTTTATTTAAAAATGACCCAGTACATTATGCAAAATCTTGACTGTCTAATTGTCGTCCTACACAAAGGTTGATAATCTGTTTTGTAGTCGTGGCTTCACTATTTCTACGTGCTAACAGTTATTGTGACTCAATAAAATCCCCTCCCCCAGCGAAAAATCCTGTATGAATTCCTGGTTTCCAGATGACACCTATCAAAGTCACGCCATTCTTGCCAGTTATAAGTTCAGTTTAGCCTTATTCCAGATATCTGGAACAGTTGAAGATTGTGCTACTTACCATATGTTTTATCACAAATACTGATAACTAGATCAGTGAGTCTTGTGTCACACCTGTGTAATAGTAGGAATCTGAACATCTAAAATTTGTGGGTAATACTTTATTAATACTAGTGGTGTGCTTGAGCACAAATGGCGAGCGAGCCTATAACTACACTATTGTTAAACGATTGATTTTAACTTCTAACACTCAAGCTACTAAAATGTAGTCGAGTTTTTAAATTACGTATATGCAGTAAATGGGATTCAATGCCATAGTAACCGCTCCCCGCAATTGTTTGAATTGAAAAAGAAGCAACAACATCAAGTCACGTTATATTAAATTTTTTCTTTGTGATCACACAATACTTTCACACAACTGAACATACCTAAGCAAGACTTATCTTTATGGTTAGTCTAGTGGACAATGAATTTTCAAGTAAATACTGCCACGTAGGGCTTATAACTGTGACAAATAGCGTATTAATTTACCAATGCCACTAACTCGAATAGAAATGGAGCTCCCATAAGTTTTTTAGTTTAACTGTACCCGCAAAAGAATTCAAAGCGCGAAACAATTCAGTTTTTAGAACAATGCGGGTGTGGATAACTAGAGGATTCTGTTTAGTGAAGTTTGGGACGGGGTCAATACCACGCTAACACAAAAATACGGGAGGGTCGACGTACGTCCAAACATATAAACAAACAAACATCCCCAATTTTCAATTGTATTACCCCTGTAAGTGTCGCACTCACTTCGCTCGCCAATCATTTAGTACACTTGGCACTAAATATTTGCACTAGTGTTGCTTTTTTAAATTGAAGAACACTCATTTGAATTGAAGAACACTCATTTGGATAAAATTAATAATAATAAAGAAACAAAAATATTTTTTTATTTATGTGTGATCACATATCGGTTACATTGCAACTGTCAAACAGCTTAATGATTACTTACTTACTATATTTGCTATGTTTGTGTTGTGTGGTTGCAGGATTTAGTTAACTTCTGATCTACTACTGTGGGACAGGCCAGACCGAAACTTATATAAACACAAAGCGGACATTTTTATACTTTAAGAAAAAAAATTATAGCACCAAATTGAATTTAATTATATGATTTTTTATATTGATCAATGACTAACTGGGAATGCTACAAATAACTATGGTGTAATAGAACAAAATATTTAGTCGACACAATATAATTATAAAAATTGCTGCGGTTGGTCATAATAAGTGAATATTTGAAGTATAAGCACCAATGAAAATTCCTCATCATTTCTAGTATTATATTAAACCATACACCAAAGCAGCACAATGCCCTGGTCTCAAAAATTTTAAATTAATTTTATTAGCTGACTTCTCTTGTGCTACTGTGGTAGTTACAATATCTGCTGAAAGCCTGAACATTTTCAGTCCTAATTGTGATAGGTACACATTTGTGATTGCTCTGTGACCTCATAATAGTTTATCAGCAGCTAGCTTGTCAGTAATAATTAGCTTGAGTTCAGCAAAAATTTGACTATCAATGTAAAAAAGGACTCAATAATAGCTATAATTTAGAGATTAATGAAAATATGACACGAAGGCAATGTTGTGATGACCTTCACATCTAGCTAGTGGTTGAGACATTTCTTAAAGCTCTGTATATTATTAGCTGTTGTAGTGTGAAATAATATTATAGCAGTGTAATAAATAAATGAAAGAGGAATTGAGTTTGTTGATGCATAGCTATAACCAGAACACAAGTAAAATTTAAGCTTACATGTTATATGTGTAGTTAGGATTTAGGCTGAGGCACCACATAAACAACTGCAGATTTATGTATTATAATGCTGAGAACATTTTTGTCTTAGTTAGCTATAGTAATTAAAAATTTATTGGCCTTTATAATCTTAAATCTTGTTTAGAATCACTTTACTTATAAGAAGTATATATATTAGGATACTTAATGTGGTGTACACTTCATTTTAGATTATAGTCATGGCTATAATGGTGCTTCAGTAGCTAAGTCTTGAAGTTGTATAGCTATAATTATTACTTATTACGTTTCAAACTGTACAATCGCATTGCTCAATTTGTGGTGAATACAACTATTTCATACCCAACTTCTAGGTGGTAAATAGCTAGTGAACCATCCAATCAGAAGTTAGTTTTTATGCATTTCTTACAGCCCAAGTCATAATGCAGGTACAAGTCAGTTGCACCATTACTTCATTAAGTCAGTACAGGATTTACACTATATTCTCAGGCCCTCTGCCCTCGACAGTGTATATCCCATACGGATCTCCATAATGTTGTGCTGTAACCTATTTGTTTTTAATTTTATTTCAATTCATGCCCTAAGTTTTGATAACAACGACATGTTTAAGTTAATTAATATTTTTGGGACACCACTAGTTCGTGTAGCATAATTATGAAGTTTATCAAAACATCTGTTGTGCCAGTGAATGACTTGAAAATTAACATCCACCACTGCATGCCCTCCTATTCTAACATAAATATCGGATCTGAAAGTACTTCTGCACACACTTTATAATAAAACCATTTCACTTGATTTTAAATTAGTTCTAAATGGAATTAGCTATGTACAAGTCATTGTGTTATCTGTAACTTCATGTTTATATTCTGTAATAAATATCTTTAGTTTCAGTTTAAAAAGAATAACAAAAACCAAATTTTTTTTTATATATATATGATCTCATCTCAATTTAAGTGCAATATTGAATAATAACTTCAATATGTCAGTTTTTATTGCTTACTTTTTACAAATGCTTACAGTATCTACTGGTAAGTTAATTTTTATTTTCAATACCCTATCTAATAGACTTAGGACTTATTTGTAATGCTCCAACAGGTTATGTATTCTTTATAAGGGAACCAATTGATCAGGTGGTATGTGAAGGAAGCAATGTGAATATTTATTGTACATATAATGGAACCTCACATGTTCCACTATGGTATATAAATGAATCAAGTTACAGCTGGTCTGAAGTAAGAAAAATATTTCCTTTGGAGTTTATAGCCTATGGTGTAAAACTTCAAATTGATAATGTAACTTCTGTCATGAACTCGACAAAATATCAATGTGGATTCCCTCGTATCAACATACTAAGTGCAGTTGGTGTACTATACGTTGGTAAGATTGGTTGTGTTTTGTTCCTAATTGCTATTTTGCAAATTCATTTTGCTCACAGCAAAGAATAACTGTGTTGTTGCCGAAACCTCAATCATGTGGTAGATATTTGTTAGTTATTATTAAGTCTTTTTCAGTAAGAGTATAAGAATTTTTAAGGTTCATTAGATATAGAATTATAAATTTGAGGTATCTGATGTGTGTCATACGTAGTTTGCTTGTCATTTTTAAGGCTGATACTGTTGCTTTTTAGGCTTAGACTATGTTTTTTAGGCTGGAACAATAGCTTATTAAGCTGGGACTATAAATTTGTTGATAATAATAGTGATTGTGGTAGCCATAGCAATGCAGGGAGCAATTTCAATAAAATGTTTCTGAACAGATACCCGACAGTAGAGACATGGCATATCGTCAGCTAACCTCTTGCAGGTGTCAGCAAAATATCATCTGAAACAACTGGGACTTTAAACAAAAAAATACATAAAGACACACACAATTCACAGAAGTCTTCCACCATCTCTGGGGTCCAAACAACTTTGCCAGGTGCTTTGGATGAAATAGAGGGAGTCAAAAGCTAAGATGATTATACAAAGTGTGGCATGAGTCGTCTGTAATAGCCAAAGCAAAGCTCTCATATTACTACTGCTAACAAGTTGAATAAAATTATTTTGCCTCAATTCTTGCTAGGTGCTGCCATCTTTCCCAGATCATTGTGATCTGGCCATCTTGTAGCTAGACACAATTTAGTTAGTAATTGGGACAATATTAAGGCAATCAAGGTGGCTGAGTCCCTGTTGAATGAAGCCGCCTTGGATTTATTTTTATTTTTTTTATTTTATTTATTTTTTTTTTTTTATTGCTTTGCTGATAAACAGACAGGAGAGGCCAACTAGCTCAAGCTATTCTTAAGGCCTTCCTAACATAAAGGGGAGGGGAAAACTCACACACAAGCACAAAAATGAGGTAGTAATGAAGTGAAATAAATGAATAAGTTGAGAGTTATGACAAGTAAAGGTGTTTAAGTTTAAGCTTGAAGGAGAGAGTTGAAGAGGCCGAGGCAACATCATCAGGGATGGCATTCCACTTTCCCACCACGTCTATTGGAAAGAAGTTCCTTAGATGGTTGGTTCGGACGCGGGGGCGGAAAAGTGGCGTAGAGTTTTTGTGCTGCATACCTGGCCTGGGATGTGGCGTGAACAGTGAGTCAGGTACAAGAGAGTCGCCTTGGATAATGCGCCTGCAGAGGCTGATCTTCTGCACTAGTCTCCTGCGGGCCAGAAGTGGCCATCCAAGGCTTGCCTTCAGCTCAGATGGACTTGTAGACCATTCGTTGGTGACCACACGAGCTGCAAAATTTTGGCATCTCTCAAGGGCCTGGATGTGGCACTTCTGAGCAGGGTCCCAGATGGGCGAGGAGTAGTCCAGGATGGGAAGAAATAGTGCCTTGTAGAGGTGGTTCAGGCAGGAAGGGCCAGCAAGCCTGAATGACCTGTAGAGGAAGCCAGTTATCTTCTTTGCCCTGGCGCACACATGGTCTATATGCAAACGCCAGGTAAGGGTCGGATCGACTTTGACCCCCAGAAGTTTAAACTCGCTGACTTGCTCTATTGGGTGGCCCTCAAGATTGATGTCTGGACTAGGTGGTGATGTTCTCCTCGAGATAACCATGCATTTCACCTTGGAATGGTTTAGGCATAGTTGTTGACTCTTGAGCCATGAGGTAATCTGGAGGAGGTCAGAGTTGCTGTCAGCCAAGTCGATATCAGAGTGGGCGGCCTTGGTGTAGGTGCAGTCGTCTGCATACCCAACAAGCGAAGACTTGTCTGAAAGGGAGAGATGGAAAATTCCATCAAAGGCCAGCAGGAATAGAAGGGGGCCAAGGATGGAACCCTGAGGGACTCCTGAGGTGACTGCAGTAGGTGTTGAGGAGGATCCTTGCACTACGACAAATTGCTGACGCCCGGAGAGGTAGCTGGTGAACCATGTTAGCAGAGGGCCGGACACGCCAGCAGACGTGAGGGTAGAGAGTACTCTGTCATGCTGGATAGTGTCGAATGCCTTGGCTAGATCTAAAAGGACTACGACGTTGCTGCCCCCTTCCTCCATGGTGATGTGCCAGGAGTGCGCAAGCGGAGAGGATTGCCTCTTGGGTGGAGCTCCCTGGTCTGAAACCAAATTGCTGATCAGAAATGACGTTGTGTTCAAGCACGTGGTCGAGGAGCTCTGAGTGAACTAGCCGCTCGAGGAGTTTCCCTACCAGGGAGAGCAAGGAGATTGGACGATAGTTAGTGACTGAGGAAACATCTCCCTTCTTGTAAATCGGTGTAACTCTGGAGATTTTCCAGTCGGCTGGAAATATGCCAGAGGAGAGAGACGAGTTGAACAGAGCAGCGAGGTGGTCCGAGATGGAGGAGCAGCAGAGTTTTAGCATCCTCGCTGAGATGCCATCTGGACCAGAGGAGGTGTCTGACTTCAGCCTGGTGATGGCGTGAAGGACATCCAATCCATCAACCTCGAGCTCAGAAAGCCGAGGGAGGGATGATGAAACCTCAGCTGGAGGACAGCTGCTGGGAGGGTTGAAGCAGGAGGCGAAGAAATTGTTGAATAGTTCAGCCTTCCCCGCGGAGGAGGAAGAGGAGGAAACACCAAGAAACATGTTGTTTGGTAGGAGAGCGTGTACCTTTGTGATGGAGTGGTAGGCTTTCCAGAAGTCCCGGGGTGTGGTTACTTTGCTCGCCATGGTGGAGAAGAACTTTTCTTTGCTGCGCCTAACTGCCTGAACTGCAGTGTTACGCAGCTGACGGTACACCCTCCATGCCAAGTTTGTGTTCTGCTTCCTGGCCTGACGCCTGGCAGAATCCCGCTTTTGGAGACAGCGCCCAACATTCTTGGTAAGCCAGGGAGGCAAGGAGCTCCTACAGGTGACTTCTTTCTGCGGGATGAAGCGCTTGATGGTGTTGAAGAAGGCATCCTTGAATAGTTGCCACGAAGAGTTCACGTCACCACTGGAAAGGATGGAGGAGGGAGGAAGGGAGTCTTCCAGAGCCTCGTTGAGGCCATCGACGTCAGCTAATTTATAGAGCCAGACCTTCCTCCTGAGCTTGTGGTGACGACCTCTGCCTATGGACAGGGACACGTGAATGGAAAGGTGGTCCGAGGAGCCAAGAGGGCCATCTACACCAAGTGAGGTCACTAGACTTGGGTGCGAGGATAGGACTAGGTCTATGGTAGAGCTTGAATGGTTAGTGACACGTGTTGGTTTATCCATGAGTTGATGAAGACCCAAACCATTGATCACGGACAGGAAGTTTCCTGTGAGCGGCGATTGAGGGTCATTCATGTCAACATTGAAGTCACCAACAATCATGATGTTGCGGTATTTAGACAGGTGGCATGATCCGAGGGCAACTTCCAAGCTAGAAAGGTCGCGGTCAGTGTCGGGGGGCCTGTAGACAACAGCAACTAGCACCAGCCCAGACTTGCCCTTCACTTCAGCAGAAAGCAGTTCATACTCCTTACAGTAGGTGACCTTCCCGACTGGAGCAGAGTTGTGAATGAACAGAGCAATACCGCCACCATGCCTGTCTCTATCCCTCCTGAACAAACGGTAGTTAGGGAGGCTCACCTCACAGTCCTGAATGGACGAGTCTAGCCAGGTTTCACAGAGGGCGATGGCACTTGGAGAGTCAGGGAGGCAGCAGATGTATCTAAGCTCATCCATCTTTGGAATCAGGCTCCTGCAGTTAGAGAAATAGATAGAGAGAGAACTGGCAGGCTTGTTGAAGTTGACGGCGCAGTCACTCGCACGGACGGGAGAAGCAACGGGGCTGGGCGGATCCAGACTCGCGGTGGAAGTAAGAGAGTGGTCGGCGAAAGTAAGGGCCTCGTGCTCGCATGTGGTGCAGCACCAACCGCCCTCTGAGAGCTGGAGTTCACGATATTGACTTGCCGTTAGATGGGAGCAGCGGCAGTGGATCCAGGATAGACAGACCTCACAGAAAACCGCCGGTTGATGGCCCTTGACCTGCTTCCCGCAGACACCACAAGGGAACTTCACAGCAGGCGACGCCATTTTACCTTGAGTCTGTTCTATTTTGTGTTTCAGTTGGAGTTTTCTAGGGCTAGGGCTAGGGCTAGGCCCAGTTGATGTAGTTGCTCTCAGGCTTAGAGAGAGCCAGGCTGCTAGCTGCAAGGGACAAGACCTCCGGAGCTTGGTTGCATGCTTTTCCTGTTTCATCAGTTCGCTGAGAGTGGCCGTCGGACTGCGTCTTGGCACCACTATCTGTGCCCCACACTTTTGTTGACATTGTGGTGCTGAGGTACCTTCACAAGGATTGCATGGTCTAAGCTGTAAATCAAGTGAAGGTCAATATGTGAGACATGCAGCCATCAATGACATTATCCACCTATCCCTGACAGCAGCTGGAACTCCTTCAAGACTGGAGCCACCTGGTCTACTGAGAGCCGATGGGAAGAGACCTGATGGGATGACCTTGGTGCCATGGAAGTCTGGTCGTCCACTTGTTTGGAATGCCACCTGCCCAGACACATTTGCCACTTCGTATATGGGCCAAGCAACAGCTAAAGCTGGTGATGTAGCAGCTAGAGCAGAGGAACGAAAGCTGGAAAAATATCAATATTTAGCGCCCCACCACCTCCTTCAGCCAGTGGCTATAGAAACCTCAGAAGTAATAGGCCCAAGCTCCCTTTCCTTCCTGAAGTTACAGGGAGATCGCCTGGCCAGTCAGGCGACTCCAATTCCACCAGTCACCTACTCCAGAGGCTATCTATAAAAATATAGCCTCTGGAGTTGCCATCTTGGAGACTATCAGCATTGCCGGATGACTTTATTGCAACCTATTACCCTACTCAGTCATCATAGTAGTACCTTTTATTGCTTTGCCTTATTTTTTTTTTAATTTAATTTATTTTATTTTATTAAATTATTTATTTTATTATTATTTTTATATATATTTTTAAAGTAGCTGTGCTACATGTATTTTTTTTATGTCCCAACGTAAAATATTGAAATAAGCTCTTAAATCCCAAGTGACTTGCTGTATCGTGCGCTAATTTGCACAATAAACTTGTTTAGGTTTTCATACCACAATTCTATGAACTGTGGTCATTAAGGATGCAATGTTGTAATAAGTATTTGTCTCATTTGTAACCCTATCTTTCTTATGTAAACCTTATACAACAAGATATAATAACAAACTATCATTCTCTACTTTTACAGCAAATTTTGCTCTGTATTTTCCTTCTCGTGCACAATGTAACTACATAAACTGTTCTTCCTCAATGTCTTCATCTCCTTACTCTCATTTATTGATACTTCAATTTTATCCCTCACAAATCCCCTTACTTCATCTCTCGGTAATCACTGTTCTTAATGACAATTATCTCACAGTATTTACTTTCTCCAATTCAATCTTTCTGTTCTAAAGCGCTTCAATTTTATCAATACTCTATAACGTCACCTGCCACAATTCAGCCACAAGTTTAAATGGAATTACGGACATGTCCAATCCTGAGTCTAAAATTATCACCAGTTATGTCCACTCACCAATATCTGAAGTTCATTTTCTTTATTTTCCTCCATTATAGAGAGCTTTCTCCTTCTGCTTGTCATTCTTATCTTTTCAGGATTTTGAGTTCTTGTTTGGACATGCTGGTCTGACTAAGTTATTACTGTTGACACAAGTAAACATGATGAAGTTGGTCTTTGAGAATGTTTCCACAATTAATGTTCTGCTGTTTGTGGTGTGGCCTATTAGTATATGTATCGGTTTTGGGGAGAATGATCGCTGTTCTGTGCCTTTTAATTCTCAAAGAACTATATATTGAGTCTCAAATCATAACTATTTTTGGTCCTTACTATAAGATTCACACTAGAAGACAAATTTTGAGCTACTCAATCCACCACAGGCTTACACAGAATTCAAATGCTGCTAAGTGGACAAATTCAAATGCCTGCACATTCATAGGTCATTTCTTTCTGAATACACACCATTTTCTTTGCTAAAATCTACAAAATGAAGACGTGTATAGAGTTGGCAAACACATTCATGCTTGAAAGTTGGGATAAATTGTTGTCATCGAGTTTGGGAAGGACAAGAACTGCTATAAACAGACTTTAGATGATATCAATTACTTAATGTTTAGGTGCTAATATACTTCCCAATTATTACTGGCCTGAGCTAAGAAGTTAACAATTAACGTCTTTTTATAAGTGTCGTTGTTATTTGTAGTACCCATTACTTCTCAATTCTGTATTACCCCTTCTACTACAGTCATGTCAATGTCAGGTGAGTTAGTCTTTTAAGTACGTGATACAGTGATATATTTACTGAACTTAATACACAGTTAATACTTATCCATGACTGGTATTTCAGGTGCCACAGTTTTTGTCTTGCCAAATTGGCTAATACTAATAGAGCACCTTGGCAATTAGCTACATTTTTTTACTTTGTCAACTGCTAATGCATAGAAGACCTAAAAGGCATTAATTCTATCCAGAATTTTTTTCCCGGTGACTATACACTCTATTTTGTCGTTGATTTCAGTATGCTGCTATTCATTACACTTAAGCTTCAATAATGCTTCCCAAGAATATTATTTGTACATAATATTTGTCTAACAGGACAAACTGGTAAATTATAATAGAGTTTCATGGAGCTCTCAGCTAGCACATCAATGTAGTAGTTAAAGAAGTAGTTTTATCTTATTCCCATGGACCTATAGTTTAATTACAAGTATTATCTTAAATTATGCTGTATTCTTCTTTCAGAAATTCAGAAAGTAACATCGAATGCCAGTATGAATAATTTTAATGAAAATACTGCAGCATTAATGACTTCAGGTAATATAAATAAGTGATGGAATGTTTTCTGAATTTGTTTTGTGACCAGTGAATTGATATAATATTGAAATTAATTAGTCTATAATAATGAATGCATAACTAAGAAAGAGTACAGACATGGTTTAAAACTCTTGTATTAGCTATTAATACATTCCATAATTATTTGAGTTTCATATCAATTGGTGAAATTGAACATTAATGTTATCACTCTTGCTTTGTTTCAGATCGATCAGTGAACTTGATTTCTTCTTTACAAAATTCATATTTGTATACTGGTGAGCAGCTAAATGATTAAGCAATTAGTTCAATAATTATCACAATAATTATGATATTTCAGATCATTCAGCAGAAACTGGTATTACAATTGATGCAAACAGTTCAAGTATATATTCTGGTTAGTGAATAATTATGGTACCTCACAATTCTATTTAGCTATATTTATACAGCTTTTTTGGTGTAATTATTGGCAAACAAGTGAAGTGAATGAGACAGTATTAGGGGTGTACAATTGAAAATCGATCAGTAATGCTTAATGGATATGTATATATGGTGCGTATGTTCCTTAAACGCACACGCGGGCTCCATTTTCTACTAAAATTGCAACCTTTTAAATTAACTTCAACTTCTTCAGAACTACCAAATACATTTTACTATAGCTTCAGACATAAAACTGTAAAAACCTAGGGCATGTGGTTCCAATAGCATTGAAACTAGATCAGCTGGTTTTTAGTATCAGAGTGCTAGTTGTCAAGAGCCAGTGGAAATTAAGATAGTTTAATATTATATAAACGCTCTGAATACTTGGGAACACTGAGGTATAATGTAGCTATCTGTATCATAATACACTTATGTGTGTCAGTAACGACGACGATGACGGTGACCAACGATGTGTGTATTCATGAAATATTCAAGTATCATCATCTCATGGTAATTAGAATGTCGTTGTCTCATGTTAGGTAAAGTGTCTTTGTCTCATGTTAGGTAAAGTGTTGTCATCTCATGGTAGGTAAAGTGTCGTCATCTCATGGTAGGTAAGTGTCGTCATTTCATGGTAGGTAAAGTATCATCATCTCATGTTAGGTAAAATATCGTCATCTCGTGTTAGGTAAAGTGTCGTCGTCTCGTGGTAGGTACCGTGTCGTCATCTCGTGGTAGGTAAAGTGTCGTCACATTCAGTTGAAAGTGTCGTCACATTCAGTTGAAAGTGTCGTCACATTCAGTTGAAAGCACTGGTTAATTCTAAAAAATAGGTACAATGGAAGGCGGCGTAGGTTTCAAAATGGAAGGCGAAAATATGAGAGAGAAGGTGGATGGAATTGGCGAGGTAAGGCGGCATACGATTAAAATGGAAGAGAAGAGAAGGCAAAAAGGAAGTGATTAATTGTAGCTAAAAAGGAAGCGATTAATTGTAACTAAAAAGCAGGTGGAATCGACGAGTAAGGTGGTGGTTAAGGCAAAAGTACGAAATAGAAGACAAAAGTTTCTCAATGTAGGACATAATTTCAGAACCAGGAGAGATAGACAAAGGAATAGGGGACTCCATGACTCAAGAAGAGCTGAAGAAAGGAGAGGTGGAGTATAAGAAAAGCTCAGATAGTTCAGAAAAACAAGAGCAGGAGAGGGAAACTTACCCTAACCAATGGTAAAGAATGGTAACTGAGCAAGATAACTTGTGCTACTACATTCTTACTTTGTAATACGTCAAGCACCACTCTGGCGGGGTACTTGCTAGTAAAAACAATAATGTGGCTTTATGTAGCCTACAAGGCAGGCTTACTCGCCATTTGTGATATGTTTGATTTGTTATGTACTTTTATGTGATATTTAGCACAATCAAAGAAGATTCTATATGCAGGACTGTCGGTAGCAATATTTTTTGTATTTTGCTCTACAGTTACAATTATTTTGATTTTAACTATTACTATAATAATAGGTAAGTAATTCACTATGTTGTTAAACAAAATTAGTAAAAAGTAGGAAGGGAACATAATATCTCATTAAAAAAGGCTTATTTAAAAATTTTATGGTTAGCTAGCTACTGTTTCAGCTCCAGTAGAAATTTTTTTTTTAAATTTCACAACGTATAATTAGCTAATAGATGTCTGTGGATTAAGTGCATAAATAAATAAAGTATCAATTAACAATTGAAGTGTTTGGTCACTGGATAACTTTCATAGCTCAGTGGCAGTGTTTGTGTGTCCTGGGTTTGATTCTTGTTGGCAGCCAAATATTTTTTCGATTCTGTATTATTTATTATAAAACCATGTGAAAATAGAGAATACATCTAATAGATCAATTATACAATTGTCACCCAATATTTATATGGTATTATTGTCATAGTCATTTTTAGTGTAAATATAACTTGTATTATTTTAAATAAATGGAACATTAACAAAGAATAGGGAAACATTTGTTAAAAAATAATGAAGTTACATTAATATAGGTCTTCAAACATGGTGGACTACATTGTGCCTTTTAATGTTTTGTAGCTAGCTCATGAGGTTTGGCAAATTACCCATGTCTTTTGTCATAAAACAAAATTACTGTATTTTATTTGAACATTGCCTTTTGTATTGTAGTTGAACATTGCCTTTCAATTACACTTATATTACAATTATTGCCTAATTTTATTAAAGAGAGCTTAACATTTAAATTTATAAATAATGATAAATTAGCAAGTTACAGTCTTGAAATGAGGTCAAGTTTTTATTTGACTTAAATTAACTATTTAAACATTGATTATTATTTTCAATATAAATAATTCTAATAACTATTGGTAGCTAAGTAACAATTATTACAAATATGTATTCTTTATTTTTCAGTTAAAAGAAAATTCAAAGTTGCTCAAAACATTTCTGAACATGATTATGAAGAAGTAATCGTTGCCCCTTCTTCTAACAACAACCAACACTATGAAGCACAAAAATTAAATGTTGATGGATTTGATTGTAACCTACCTGACTTGCAATCAAATGATGCTTATGGAGTATTAAAGGATATTAAGCTTTAATTTGAATTTCAACAATAATAATTATTAATACTAACCTCTAACAGTTAAAATTTTCATGAACATGTGACAAGTTTTAAAGTTGCATTATTGTTAGTAGCAGAATCCTTGCAGTGTAAACATTATACACTAATAACTCTTTAAACAATAACAAATAATTGTTACAATAAGTATTGGTGCAAGTGGAGTGTATTACTGGAGGGTGCAGTTGTAGAAGCTTTAGCTGATGAATTGTTGGCAGGGTTATATATGACATGATAGCCTTTCCACTGTTACTTATTACCTCATAACACTTTACTTCTCTACTCTTACTCCCTTACTAAACTCTATCTTCTCTTATTGCAATTTTACCTCAACATCTCTTATCCTCCACCTCATACTTTCACCTTAACTCCACTAGTTGTAACTAGTATATTATAATATATATTCTATGCTAGATAACTTCAGAATGTTATTATTAGGTGCATGAGAAAGATTATCATAGGGTGTTATCTCATGCAGCAATGTGCTGCATTGAGCAAGCTGATTACCATAGTAGTTATAACAACCAGCCTGACTTACAATTTTTTTTGTATTTTTTATAGTTTTTCTTCCACTAGTGAAGCCTCCAACCTCATTAGAGCAGCTGGTACAATATTAGGTGGAGTTTGGGGAACCCCTAGAGAGTTTTACAGCCAACTCTACACTAAGATTTACCAAACTTAGTCCAAACTACTGCAGAGAAGATATTTGGCTTAAAATATACCACTTATTGGCCTCGGCACAGTGATATAACTAAATATTTCACTCTCAGGGTTTGTCATAGTTCTTGCCTTTGGCTCATGAAAATAAATAGACTGCTCAGTGAAATAATATTTTGCCATATCATACTATTACTCATGTAAAAAGTATTATATAAAATATACACCTTACAGTGGATGTGGCCTAATTGGGTACCCACCCATAGTCACCATTTCAGTGTTAAGTTGTGTATGAGTAGGAGGTATGGCTTTGGGCTCCCACAGTGGTTTGGATTCAAGTTTCAGCAGTAGTATGTCTCCTTTCGGTAGCAATGCTTCAACTTCGAATTTTGCTAGTGCTACTGCTTTGAGCTCCACCTGTGGCATGGCTACAAATTCAAATTCAAGCATGGCCAAACAAAAAGCTTTCATACGAGGAGATACTGTGTGAAGCTGAAATTGACTAGTGGTCTAGATTCATATGAAACTGAAAACATGACTGGTAGTAAAAAAATTGATATATCGCCTGCAATTACACTCATTAGGCATGTTTCTTTTACTAACTCCAAGCTCATACTGCTTAGTACTAAGCTGAAAAGCTTAATCTCCCTATCTAAATTGAACTTTTGGAAGTAAAAACAATTAAAATTCTTGAACTTATCAATGTAATTACAACAATATACCAAAGCATATATCACCATGTGTCCTGAGAAAATGCAAGAATGCACCAAAATGGTTACTGCAGGTGGGTACATGATGGCAATCTCTAATGCAGGGTGTTTCTAGCACTCACCTTAAAAATTTTAATGTCATTTTTCTTAGCCAAAGAGAGATACCTGCAACATATTAACTCCTATACTTTTAGGCCAATTTTGCTATGCCGCTTTTTACATTGATGTTATCACCTTTTGCATAAAAAGGCTGTTGCTTTAATAATTGTGTGTGCTAACATAAGCTAGAACTGGAACAGTGTAGCATCATAATGTTCTGTTGGAAACTGTTAGCGTACATGTAAATGTTCATACCCCACAAACTCATCCCTCTTGTGTAAACTTCAACTATTACTTGTCATGTATATCTCACACACCCAAGGTAGACTGTACTCTACAATACAAGTTAGCTCTGCCTCATGAAGATGAATTCATTACCCCCAAAGCAGATATAAAGCTATATAAAGCTACTAGAAAGTTTTAAGAGTAGATGGAATCTGCATTTAACAAACAACACTTTGTGTCGATACGTGAGAAATCCTGAAAAATTTTTAATCTAATAATGATAGCTGCTATGTAGTTAGCTGAGCATTGAGCAAGCAAAAGAGAAGGGAGATGGGAAGGGCAATTACCCCACCCCCTAAAGTAGCATAGTTCAGCCCTCAACTTTTACATGTACTGTAAATAGCTAGCTATGCATATTGCTCACAATTCTAGATGATATACCTTGAATTATTATTTTGTCTGATAAGTGTCCTAGCTACTCATTTATAGGACAATAAAAATACAATAGTGGCTTTTTTCCTTTTCAAAACTAAGTTATAAAGACAATACTGAAAATTTACAAGCTTAACCTGCTTGACAGAGAATACAAATACAATATTATGTCCTTTAATAAACTTAGTTATAACATAAAGACAATAGTAAATTCGCTAAATTCAGAAATTCCACAATGAATATAGCTAGTGAACAGTTTCAGTATTTAAAATTCTTCTGGTTTTACATTCAATTTATGTTTTTGCATAATAATTCTGGCCCTACATTAATCTTCATGGGATTCTATAGCAATATAGCTATTATAGTGACAAATACACTTTAATAAAAAATGTGATCAGTTTGTACTTTAGCTACTTACAACACAGTCTAGACTATCTCCGTAAAACTTTATTTGAAATAACCTAGTGTAAAGTTCATCAAATACATATTTGACACTTTTGGAAAAAATATTGAGATAAACTAAGAGTTTTAAAATATTATATACTTATTTAAATTGACGTCACCTTCTTGCTCATCCTGTTTCCAAGCAGCATGACAGATACTGCTCTCTGAACCAATCCTGTGTGCTGATTACATGCTAATAATGGTGAAGCAATTAAGCATAAGAGAGGTTTCTTTTTAATCAGCTTTAGAATTGCATGAGCGTTGGGAGCTGCATTAACTCTATGAAAATTGTATATCAATTGTGTCCCTTGGAATCATGATTGAGTCAGCTAATATTTTTCATTCCAGATTTCATCTTTTCTACCAGTTTGGAAACAAACAAATGTAAACAATGCACGTTTCTTCACCATTGATTTTCGCCCCTGATGGTTTTAGCATGCTTTCTTATGCACTTTTTTCTCGATTGTGTCTCAATACTGTGTGTCTCAATACTGTATGTCTTTGCGCCAGATTGATAACCTACACTAATGTTGTGTATTCAAAAAATATTCTGAATATTGTGCTGAATATGTACTACTCTCTTCAATAGTAGGAGACTTAGCTGATGCTTGGTGTGGTGTGACACTTAGAGACAAATAAATTAACGCCGCCACCAGAGTTCGGAATGTGCAACAGAGCACTGTATTCTCAGCGAATCAAACCGAGTTCCTTCAAGCCTCGACCCAAGCTAGTTTTAAAATAGAGTGGAGTAGGTATCTCACAAGATGTCAAATAATGATACAATCCGAACTGAGCCGGGTAACCTTCTTAGCAACATTTTGTTTTGTTTACCCGCCCTAGGAAGTAGCGATGTCCAGTGAAACAAATTCTGCGAAAGAGAGACAAAACTTTAGAAACGCTCTGTCAAGAGCTTTGAGGGCGTTAGAAACTCCAGAAGAAAAATTAGTAAGGAGAGAGATCAGAAGTGAAAAAGACAGGGCAAGGAGGAGGAGAGCTAAAACGAAACAGAAACAGGTAACAAAGTAAAGAATCTTTCTTTTTGAAAAGCCATTATAATATGTTCCTAATTTATTTATTGGACTATTACTGAGGATTACTGTACCAGGAGCTTTCATCATAGAAAAAAGCTACCACTATTGTTTTCTCACTATGACAGTATTTTGTAGCCACACCAAGCATGCATGGAATAGCTGCAATTACAGGGAACATGCATCGCTCGCTTCGCTATTTTGTACTATTAGAGCGCATCACTAGTATATCTGAAATCTCAATTGAACACGAGTGAGTCAAATACATCAAACATATACCCGATTTTCAATTGTCCACCCCTAATTCAGCGAGCGAGCGAAGCGAGGGATTGTACGGTACGCCCCAAAAAAACACAATAAAAATTCTATGGCCAAGTTCCTCATCGAATTAAGAAAAAAAAACAGTGTTCCAAAAACTCTAACACTCAATAGACCAAAAACAACACGAGACCAAAAAAAAAAAAAAAAGAAGAGTATTATTTACAAAAAAGGTAGTGAAAATGAAGTTATGAATTGTTAAATATTTGCTTCAGTGGCAGTCCTTTTTTCCCCAGCAAATTTGGGGCCGCTAGTACATTCTTTCTTACCATGACTAAAATACTCTGTGCATACTGGATGAACACTCTGAAAGCTTCTTTTCAGCTCATCAGAAATGGGTCTCAGATCCTCAAAAACTCCACAGTTATAACAACACAATTCACATTTGAGACGACAAGAAAAATAGTGAGGACTAACTAGCTCTTCACAGCTCTCCAATAGCTCTGGACAGCATACAGAGAATAGGTCATGACTATCAGGGAAGATTGTACCACCACATGTATATACATAGTCTTCTTTGCAGTGATAGAGTTTAATCTGCTCCATTCGAGATAGTTTCCTCTTAGAATAGAGGCATCGTGGTTTCAAACATTCCCCACAAACCAACACTGGTCATACGAAAAGGCTTTTTCTGGTTTCTTTTTAGGCGTCTCTTTTTTTTTTCTGCGCCAAAAGTGATGGTCGATCTTTTCCAGACGTTAACTTTCCATACACATCACAGAAATCTTCGTAGCTGTCAGAACTTAGTTTTTTTTACTGGGTCAGGGAATACTTTAAGCTTCTCAAAGACATCCAGAGGTAGCCTGGGTGGTTTGCTAAAATGGCATCTATCTTCTCCAAATTTTTTTATGGAAATAAGTATTTCCTTCCACACAACAGTGTTCCATAAATGCATTAAGCACTGCACGAGACTTCAAATGTGCTTGCTTACTATCTGTCCTCTGTACAGAGGAATCAATTTCATGCACCTTTTCCCACAAATTGTCAATCTCATCCTGACTACATGGACTTTCAACTTGGACAGGCTTGTCTTTGAGCTTGAAGGGATTGGTCAGTTCAAAAGGCAAAGTGGAGGCTGCAAACTATCAGTGAAGGCTGCTTGCAGACCTTAGTTCTTTGCAGCAGCATTCCTGATTTCTTCCATTGAATTGCAATTCTTGATCAGCTTTTCATTCTCCTCTGACATCTCTTGGCGCATCACTCCAATGGACTGCAATCCAAGATTAAGCAGTGACATGACACATTCGACAGGATTTAGATAACTATGCTGTGGGGCTGTACGTGCTGCAACTAGCATGTCAAGATCCAGGCTCCTAAAGAGACAAATAAGGGAAATTTGGACAGTCATATGAGTGTTTCTATGGTCAGTGTAAATACAAAGAATAGGGCTGCTACTGTTTGACAATGCTTTTATTAGCTCAGCAACATGACGATAAGGGCTAGAAGGCTGGAAAATTGTGTCTTTATAGCAGACTTTCACATTCCTCGGTAGAAAGTTTCATCTAAGCTTTTTGGTACATCACACACACTAAAGTTACAGATAGTGTAATTTTAGCTTTAGTAAAGTTATGGTCTCCCACATGGAAGCTAGAGTTGGAACCAACTATGACTTCCTTCCCACGATCTACCACTGCAACGGGATCCTTTGTTCCCCAACCTTGATGTTATGTTTGTCATCAAGACAAACCATGGTGACATGGGCACCAAACATCACTGCAAAACTTTTTTGATACTTGAAAATCACAGCTGCATAATGGGCATCAATATGATCAGAATGTAACTGACGTGACTGTATCACATGCCTTAATTGTAACCTTCCAGTATGCTTTGAAGCTGCCTTTTGAAAATGATTATATGGAGCCAGAATTGTGCCCTAATCCACTCAAGAGATGGCCCTTCAATATTAGGATTATTCTCTGATACTTGATCCCTAAAATCTCTGACTGAATAATATATTATGCTAATGCAAAATGGCAAACTGTTCCATGCCTCCGACAATCTACTGCAGCAAGTGCTTTATCATTAATTAGTGACTTTACTGCAAGCCAAAATGGCTCAAACATCTGAGGTGTACCTGGATTGACATCTCGCTTATCATAAACTACCTCTGAGTCTTGTGAGTCTAGAAGAAACTGGGTAACTTCTGTAGTATCAACCATCAGCCATTCTGATAACTTCAATTACCAGTAACTCTTGAATAAGCTCTATGCTATGATTAAGCCAGTGTTATTTACAAACTTGATTTACTTTTGCTTAAACTTTTTAAATGTCATCTTTGAGTTCAATAATATTCCTGCAACTAATTAATTTTATTAGCTAAGACTCAAATCACAGCTGTGACAAACGAGATTCTCAAACACACACACACACAAAAAAAAAAAAAAATTCACTGTCAGTTCTTGAAGCACATTAAGTGAACTGCAACTAGATCCATTCAATATTTTTGTCTTCTAAGGTCACTGAACAGTCTCTGAACAAATACACCATTTTAGTAAAGAGTCATCCAGCAAAACCAATTAATTCTATTGAGTTAGCTAAAATGAATAGTTAATGGACACTTTGAATTCATCAATAAATCACATTAAAACATTGATTGTTTCTCAATAAAAAATTACAATATGTACTCTTAATTATAAACTTACATTAAATTATATAAAGTAACAGTTCAATAAATTACAATATATAAAAACCACTGTATTTTGCGTATGTAAAAAAGATATATGTAGGTTATTCACTAGTTTTATTCTTTTTTTCGGCAAGCTAAAACACATAAACAAAACAATTTAAGGAGCTGAGTTAACAACATTTATAATTGCACCTATGAAATTTAAAATTCTGCCTAATGCATAGTCATAAGTTATTGCACTAAGTGTGATCCGGAAATGGTGGCATGCAATTATGAAATGATGATTATGTTATACATGAACCGATTAAACAAAACTAACATTTAAATGAGTTTGGCTATCAAGCTGTTATGATGTTTCCACTATTACCATGTCATTCTTGCCACTTCTAGTCAGATTATCATGACTCATTAATGTGTTGAACATTCTTATAGTAGTATTACAAGTCTTAACCAAAGGACAATGGGAAAGTAATGGTATTAATTTTACAAGAGTTGTATTTTGTTTAACACAGCAAATAGTCAAATTTATATGCACCTACATTTAATTAAACTGATTGATTATTATAAGCATATTTGTAATTGATGCATACACATTACACACACAAACATGTTTAGTCATGTTATACATAATATGTTACTCAAAGCTACATGTGTAGTTACTGCTTAATATTTTTATTACTTATATTTTAAGGATATATATATGATATTGAAGCAAGATAGTATTTTTTTTTCAACTTACTAAGTGAAATAATAATCAAAGCCAATATGAGGGTTAGTCCTATAAAAGTGGATACTAAGATAAAGACTAAAAGACTATAATAACTTGTTCTGTATGTTCCAAGATCTGTAATATTGCAATTTATACTGTTGGCATTATTAATCGTGTACATTTCAAGAGTAACTTGATAGTCAGTGTACAACTTTAACCCTTGAAAATCAATAGACGGTTGAGAACAATTAAATACTTTTTGGCGATTGTCATTTTTACCATGATGAATCTTAATTATCATATTAATGGGTGGAGGCAAGCTATAATCGGATTCACATGAAAGCTGCAGTTGAATACTATCGAATGTAGCTCCGGATTTTTCCACACTTATACGATCTAAATCAAAACAAATATTAGAAGGTTAAAAGTATGGCTATACAATATATTCCTAAAATTGGCCAGTAATTATTAATAAAATAATTTCATCACCACTTGTATGGAATTACACATTCTGTTTATATAGCAGTGTTGTTATGATTACATCAGCAATTTAATCATATCAATATAATCAGCTTCAGAGTGATAGTCATATTATGAAAAAATAAATTGAATTTCTGAACCAATTAAAAGTTGAAATACAGGAACAAAGTTGAAGAATCTATGAAAATCAAAATTATTACTTTCTGTTCGGGGACTCAAATATTTTTATCACACATAAAATGAAAACTACTTTACTTACAATTTGACGTCAGACATTCACAGCTATTGGAATCTAAAAAAATGTATATTTTGACCATAAATATGATATTTAAGAAGATTATTATAAATACTGTATACTCTGAAGTCATTTTAACTGAGTAAGATATTCTTACTATTATGTGTGTTTTAGTTTACATTGTACACAATGTAGTTTTGCTGCTGAATTTGATGTGCTATATGCAGTTCTATTAACATTAACAAGTAGTATATGTTTATGTGGAAATTATTGATGATTTAGTTTTTCCATTTAAGATTTAAAATTTTCACAATGATTTCTCGTTACAATGTAGCTGAGTCAATAATCTATGAGCATTGTAAAGTGGATCTTCATGAGAACACATTAATGATTACACATAATTTCGGTTTATACTCATTGAAATAATACAAGAATATCTTTATTCATCTGTTACTTCATTTTTTTAAATGTTATTCTGAATGGCACTAGGTACAGTAGGGTATCCATAATAACATAATTATACTTCAATATAATTAGAATTGTAGCTAATTTACGTGCTTCTTGTTTCTCAACTAAACTAATTATCATTGCTATTTATGCTGCATATTGGCATTTAATATGTATGCACATTACACATGCTATTTCATATTGGTCTATGCTGACTAATTACAAACTTGACAAATTATATAGTAATTTATACAGCTGTAAAAAACCAGCACAGATATACACACCTGCTCTGCTTCTGTTCAAAGCTAATGCTTTACTCTGCTCAGAAGTTCCAACTTCATTTGTACTGGTGGCTTTAATTACTTGAAGTTTACATTTGTGATCCAAAACTCTACTAGCACTGCTGTCTTGAACATAACAAGTTAATTCTGAACTTGTGTTAACAATATATATTCCTTCAAAATAGTCCTGAATGTACAATGTGTAGTAACGAATTTCTGAATTTCCATTATAATCATCAGAGATACATACTGAATTATTCTGTAATAATACTATTGTAGGTGGGCCTGGTGACTCTGACATAATAATTATGAATTAATATTAATATAATTCATAATTGAGTATTATAATAATATAATTCATTCTTACCTGTAATAACAAATATGGTTTTGGAAAGCATAATTTTTTTTCCAGGGTACGGAATATTATCTATATAAACAGACAAATCTTTATATATGTAAAATTTTGTTCCATTTGTCTCTGTAGAAACCTCCATATAAACATTTTCATTATCATTTTTTATATTGAATTCTTTGATGCATGGGCAGGAAAGATTAAATTCGAGATATGAACAATCACAACTTTTTTGTTTATTAACAAGTATCAATCCATGATATAAATAATCAGAAAAGTTCACATTTTTTTGGTCTCCTACATATATAGTGTCTGTGACAGCTAAAATATATAAATATTTATAGTGAAACTACAATAAATATGATTATCATTGCTGTACAGCTCCAACTATCACTGTAATAATGTAAAAAAAAGCAAAATTATGGCATCAATAAATTGTTTCATTCTATCATGATTCATTTTTAAAATTTGTTATATGGTACAGGAAAGTTTAATGTATAATTGCGTTAGACTTTGGTAACATTAACTCAGATTTCTTATTGAATTTTGTCCCAAAAAATTCTTTCCAATTAAAAATAGACCACTTACATTGTAACAAATACATATTATGATTTTTATTTATTAGCTTATACACAGCTATGTAATGCTTTCCACAATTCAACAATATGAACTACTTCAATGTAAAGTATATGATGATATTATTTCAGTATAGTTCAGAGGTTTTCGCCTCATTAACATGTGCTTGCTCATGTGTGTGTGTGTGTGATTATATAATATATATATATAATATTTACGTATATAGTTATGACTGCTATGCTTTCAAATACCTAAGGGTAAAATAGTAATATAACTTGATGATATTTGTGTAGAATTATCAGAAGTTTTAGCCTCAATGTGAATATCATAATGAATTAGATCTTCTGTGAGTTTATATTTTGTTGAATTGCCAATGGCCCTTTTCAGTTCCTCAGAGTCATCCAATTTTCCAATTAAGTAATAATTGAATGGTATAGTAAAACTAGCATCACTCCAAGCTATGCTGTAAGCATTTCCACTGAAATTGAACAAGGTATAGTTGAAGTCAAACGTTCTCATTGGAAGCTTACAAGTAAATTCCTCATTGCAAATGTATTTTGTACCTAAAATATTACAAAACTTTATCATTATATATTACTGTTATCATAAAAATTAATATTATTATTATCATCTATATTATTATCATCACCTAGCAAGTCCACACTATACAATGGTGCTTAATGTACTAGCTTTTTTCAATTAGGAATGCAGAAGCATATTAGGTATTTTTATACCTACGTATTATCCTCAAACACGTGGTTTTGTTACTTCAATTCCTTATCCTGCTCAGTTTCTTAGCTCAGCTCTTCCTATCCTTCTCCTTTCCTCTCAAACTCTTTCTTCTTGATCATGAATTTCGTTCTCCTTTTTTTTTCTATCTTTATCTCTTTCTGCTCAGTGAGGTGAGTTCTCATGCTATTCTGTCTCTTTGTTCTTCAATCTATGATTGCGGTGTGGGTCTTAGTGAACTATTCCCTTCCGTTTTGAGCCTGTCACCATCATTTTGATTTCATACACTCTAAGCTACAAAAGTTGTTGTATTCTTAATTGTACTATATGTGATGATATTTTACCCCTCCAGTTTGTGTCTGAGCTAATGAATTATTCATGTATAATAACACCCTCATCCTTGTCAAGCATCATAGTCACAGCCTCAACGTAGGTTAAGGTATAAAAATGACATATCCAATCATGTAATAGCAAACACCCCCATAGTTCAATTCTGTTACCACAGATAGTGTCTTGCTCGTTTCGCAAGCACAGATTGTAAGCTAACTTCCCTAATTAGATAACATTAAAACTACAGTCAGCTTTTATTTTGATAATTCAAGGTGAGTTAGAGGGTTGTTTCTAAAAGTGCTGTATATAGCAGTCGACCATTAAATATAAATAATAAATACAGAATTACTTTTTTACCTCAACTTCCCAAGTAGTTTAGCCATTTTGATTCCTGATCTACTAGAATATAACTCTTAACAACAAACACTCAAAAAAGATTAAAAAAACAACAACAAAAAAAACACCATGGTCAGAGATTATTTTAGCTTTCAAATACAGAATTTGTGCTGTCCTCAGTGTATTCTAGAAGTGTTGTCTTTTGTAAAAAAAAAAAACTAGTGGATCATATTACATCAAATAGTGTCTTTTTCGCTTCACTCGCTTGCCAGCCGACATATATATGTTATATCAAAGAGTGCTGTAGCACTCCCTATTTATGGTCGACCCCACCTATTTGGATATCTGTTAGAATACAAAATCTGTCATAAAAACAATACTTATTACTCTGTGTTGTGCAAAGAGTAGAATTTCTTGAAATGTTAAACTTGTTAGTGTTTACAGGAAGTTGGTTTAGCTACTCCTTTAGTTCCTGTCTTGGCTGTGGTGATGACAATGTGGTTCAGACAGTTGGTTTAAAGGTAAGTTTACTAAAAAAAAGGATAAAAAAAAGTAATTTAGACATTGAAAATGTAAAAATTGGTATTTAGGGTTGCTCCAAATAGTATGAAAACAACAAAAAAATCATTGCCCATATTGTGATGATTCTGTATCCCTGATTTTTTTTTCAATGTTATCTTAGTAAAATGTTAAACAAATTGTCTTTCACTTTCTAATTATAACATTATTAGAGATATCACGTGGGGTAAGTGACCTTTCTTATTACCCGACGTTTTAGAGATTTGCTAGTTCACATAAACCTTTGGGCAACCCGAAGTCCCTAATATTTAAATTTTCAGAGTTTTTTTTTTTTTACTAGTACACAATAATGTGGTCTGTTAGCATGTGTTGTTTTCCAAATATACAAAATTTTGGCTGGCTCTCAGCTTCAGAATGAAGTCAATTTAATCTTGTAATTTATTTAGTAGGAAACACTATTTTTTATTCCAATAAGCTGCTGTGAGAAGTTAGCATAGCATTGGAGACATTGTACAGGACTAAAACAATCTTGGCAAAAATTTTAACCTAAGACACCCTGTTGCTGAAATATTTCACATAATA
>WLWD01003000.1_pt1 | contig 43144 bp, 26 predicted proteins | sample 6712731 | NCBI WGS metagenome assembly WLWD01 (sample SAMN12718690, study PRJNA576275) | sponge metagenome | isolation source: marine sponge | host: Mycale hentscheli | place: New Zealand: South Island, Marlborough, Capsize Point | collected 2014-11-01 | reverse complement strand
ACTGGACTGTAAGGAGCTAGACTGGTGAACTGACTGTAAGGAGCTAGACTGGTGAACTGACTGTAAGGAGCTAGACTGGTGAACTGACTGTAAGGAACTAGACTGGTGAACTGACTGTAAGGAGCTAGACTGATGAACTGACTGTAAGGAGCTAGACTGGTGAACTGACTGTAAGGAACTAGACTGGTGAACTGACTGTAAGGAGCTAAGGTGCAGGTTTAGCTGGAATGTTCTGAGGTGCAGGTTTGGCTGGAATGTTCTGAGGTGCAGGTTTAGCTGGAATGTTCTGAGGTGCAGGTTTGGCTGGAATGTTCTGAGGTCCAGGTTTAGCTGGAATGTTCTGAGGTGCAGGTTTAGCTGGAATGTTCTGAGGTGCAGGTTTAGCTGGAATGTTCTTGTTGACTAAGCTCACTGAAAAGGTAATTGTACTGATCCTCTTAGCCCCAAATTACTGAATTCCATCACTTTTGCTTGTTTACTAGAGTCAAACAAACTACATATACCCCATGCGCTGCACCACGGCTCACCTAAACAACCAAAACTGCTGCACTTAGTGGACTCCTCAGTAACTTCCCGACCGTCTTTGTCGTATGAAAGACAAACACATTAGTGAAAAACTGTATGATAATTAATAAAGCCTGATGGATACCAATCTCCACAGTTGCAGAACATTCCAGCCAAACATGCACCTCAGAACATTCCAGCCAAACCTGCACCTCAGAACATTCCAGCCAAACCTTCAGAACAGTCACATTTCAACTCAACTTGTACGACAAATTTTCAAAACTAGTTTAGTTCCTCCTATAGTTCCTCTCAGTTAGCTTCTGCACTACCTTCTTCCACTAGTCAGCTCTTTCATCTATGGGTTACCAAAATATATATGAAAGGTCTACCCATGAGACCTATTGTCTCTAACACCATACTCACAAACTTGCCAGAATGTTGACCTAAATAATAAGTCCTTAGTTGATACCACTTCCTCATTTATTTATAAAAATTAAAAAAATCTTAGCATTTCATTCAAAAGTTCCAAATACATGTCACTGATAGGATATAAATAAAAACAAAACTTCATGTTGAAAAGGTGCTATAACTTTTATTCCAGGGTGATGATACTTTACCAGATGAACATCGATCCCACCTAATGAAGTGTGCTCTTGAACAGAACTGTGCGTAACATCCCTATTATATTTATGAAAATGAATTATATCGACCTGAAATACTAGCTATAGGCTTTTATTTCCCTGTATTATCCAACCTATTTATGGAGCAATTTGAAGAGAAAACATTAAACTCCTATCATACTCAACTGAAACTATAGCTACAGTATATAAATGATAAATTTGTATTTTGGGGGAGACAATTTCTCTGACACTGAAAAGTTTTATACCACTAAACAAGTGGAAAGATTTGTGGTCAATTTACTAGAGAAGATGAAGAAGATAAAGTGAATTCTTGGATGTTTGTGTTGTCCAATCTAAAAATACACTAAAAACAATCAGAAAGAAAACAAGCACAAATAGATATATACTTTTTACTCTAACTATCATCCTAAATTTTAACTTGCACCTTGAAATGTCTGAAGGATAAATCAAATAATGTTTGTGATGAGGACTTTATTGAGCAAGAATTGGCTATAATACCAGACACTTGAACAAAATGGATACCCAACCACAACAATAGGATCAGTGTTATATATAAATGATAAAAAGAAAATAGAGTCCAAGGTGAAGATGAGACCAATAAAGACAGCATTTGTAGCTCCTTAGAATAAGTGAGAAAAAAAATTATTTTTTTTTTAATTTTCTCACTTTTAAAAAATTAACTAATGAAGGCTCCACAGAGCCGAAATGTTTGAACTATTATTACAGATACTTCGGAAGTTAAAATTACATATGATTTAGTTGAGTTATCAGTTACTATAGTAACGATTCCACTCCAGGGATGTAACCTATTGTATTTCCTCCCATACTATTAAATTTTGTATTACACACGCAATGTATAATTAGCTTATTAGCATTATACAATTTAAACTTCATTTTTTTTACTTGATTTTTTGACTAGTAGAATATCCAAGTTAGAATAATATACATATACTAGCAAGTACCCCGCCTGTTTGATGTACTAACTTTAGTAAGTTAGAAATAAGGTATTTTATCCATTATCCTCTACCACTTAGTTTAGTTAACATCATTCTGCTTTTTTCTCACTTTTCATGTATTCATGAAATATATACGTACACACCACAGCTGTCGTGAATATACACAATCGTTGGCAGTACTTACGGTGTTTTACCAACATGCTCCGCTAATGAATTATTCATGAATACACACTGTCATTGTCAATTTTTTATTTTCCTCCATGTATTCATAAATACACATTATACCACTTGCGACGACATTACCAACAACACTTTACCAACACATTACTTACTATTCTTTACCGACCAAACTCACTCAATGAATTATTCATGAACACACTCTGTCACCATTGTCGATTCTGACAGACTAGTATTAAGCTTACTAAATATAAAATCAGTTTATGTTCTCTTTCCTTGAGGGTTGCCTTCTAACAACATGTATTACTGACTGTTTTATTATACAATCAATACATACATACGTATGTGTATGATTTTTCAAAGTTCTTAAAAATAAAAAATAAACATAATGTTTTATTATTTAAGCTAGATACACTGTAATTTAGTAGTAGTTTTCGGCTCCCCTGAATACAATTGACTATTAACCTGAAAAAAAAATTAGCTTATTGTTTTTATAAATAATAATTTGACCCCCTGAATAGAAATGATCTATGTCCAGAAATATGTTGGAATCCTATGAAGTATTTATATTACAGTACATTTTGTTTAATTTTGGTGTTTCCTTTTTACAGTGTGTCCACCACCAACATTTGTGAGGTAAGTATGTGTATTTTTCATTACCCTTTTATTCTAGTCAAGGTTTGGCTGGACATTATCAAGAGTGGGTATTGCAAATAAGATATCTTAATTTAACTTGTCATGATGAATGTCTGTTTTAGTAAATGCAATGTCTTGTTTGCTAATAAGCCTTTGTGTGAGTTTTTTTGTTTTTTGTTTATTTGTTTGTTTTGAAGGTTGGCAAGTCTTTACCTTCCTGCTACCCACTTACCCCAAACCATCAATCTTTTCCTAACACTAACTCTACTCCAATGAATCCCAAGTATTTCAATAGTGAGCTTTATGTACCAGCCTCTTCTAGCTTCTTGTCCTGTCCAGATCGGGGCAGATCTGGTCTACAAGTCAGTCAAAGTGTGAACAGGTCTATGAGTGATAGATCAGTCCTGATGGAGTCTTTGTATCAGCAACCTACTAGTGCCATGGGAACATCCATTGTATCTGATAACTGTAACAAAGACATGGAACCTCTTCAGTTTCCTCTCTATAATAGAATGAGTTGGATCAACAGTAGTACAACCAACACTAGTGATCTGTCTCCAGTGCCATCTAGAATAGTTGGTACCAATGTAACATCAAGAAAGCCTCATCGTGAATGTATCAGCAGTTCAAGTCCTGAACTTTCACCGCAGCTCCACCAAAGACAACTTGTCAAGTCTAATGATAGAGTTCTATCAATTCCCAGTAGAACCATTGATTCTAAATCAAAGCATTCTGTAGTTCACAAAAAGAATGATGCTTCAAAAGAAGGTTCTATGGAGAAAAATACTTCTCACGTAGTTGAGGATAGTGTTGCTCTGAAGAAATCATTAGAAAAGAAGCCTATTTCTGAGCCTAGTCCAGAATTGAGACGTACTTCTGCAGTCAGTAATGCCAGTTGTGACTCAGGAATGAAACGAAAAGCTAATGAAAATCTAATGACTAACCCTAAGAAAGCAAAGTTGTCTGTTGATAATAAACAAGGCAGTCCTAAAAGAGTGGGCAATGGGAACCAGCCTGATTCTAGTGACAGAAATGCAACAAGAGGTGTGAAGAAAACCACAATTCCAGATTATTGTGAAGAGGACCAGCCTGTAAAAAGTGCTGTTAAAGATAGGTCAACCATGGACACAAATCAACCCAAAAAGTTAAAGTTGCCACCGGTGTCTCAGCGAAGACAGAGTTCTTTGCATACTAGTAGGGGAACTACTCAAAAAACCATTACTAGAGAAACCAAGACGAAAGAAAAAGAAAAGTTATCCACAGAAGAAGCTCCAAAAAAAGTTAGTGAAAGGAAGTGTAAGAATCCTAGGAAGGATTTGCAGGTTTCGCAGCAGCTGTTCAGTAGCTATAAGGAGGAGTCCAGCAGCTCCGAGGATAGTACAGGATATTTATCTCCTCAGTGTCAAGTAGTCGCTGCTAATAGAGAAACTGAAGAAGAATCTGAGACTGAAAGTGAGGAAGACCTTACAGCTAAGCCTGAAACGAAATCTAAAGTAGCAGTAAACAATAATAGAGAAGAAGCTAAGGAAGAAACTTCTAGTATGTTAATTATATATGTTCAATGATTGAGATAGCTGGTCATTAGCTGTTGCTTTCTTGTATGTCAGGTACTGCTCTATCATCAGATTCGGAGAGTGAAGAAACCAGACTTAAGGATAAAAATATAACTTCCAGCCATGCTGTTGGTTCCTTGGTAACTAAACCAACAGGTTAGATACATTTATATATGTAAGATCACGTCAGTTAGCAGCTTGAATTCTAAGTGTAAAATGTCCGGCACTATTAGTCAGTCTGTCCCTCTGGCTTCAAGTTATAGCCATACATTAGCATGGGTCATTTTCTATATTCTTTGGCACCCTTCTCTTTGATTAGTGTTTTTGTTGTTGTTTTGTTTTTCTATTCAGTGATAATTAAATAACATTGCTGATTATTTTATTAGTTCAGCAAAAGAAAAAAATGGAAGGAGTGAGCAGAAAACAAGCCACTGGAATTGGATCAAAGACATTTTCGTCTTTGCGCAGTCTTAGGAGCAAGTAATTTTTTTCCTGAATATTTTTGTTTTTATTTATTTCAGTTTTCTCAAATTTCGAACTGGTCATCTCCCTATTGTTATTATGTATCTTAATAATACATTTGAATGTCGTTGATATAAAATATTAGCCATAGATTGTTGAACAAGAAAAATATTAACTTGCAAGAACATTAAAGAAGATAATTATAGTGATATTAGCTACATGCAGTTTACTAAGGTATTAAAATACATGGGAAATTGTTTTGGTTTAGGGAGTCCATATTTTCTAAGTTTTAGTTATTCATACTAAATAAAAATATATCTTGAATGCTTAGTTTTAGTTGTTGTTTTTATCCCTGAAGATTTAGTTGGTTTTTTAGTTTTTCTTCAATATCGTGTACAAGATTTAGTTACACACTATCAATTGACTTAGTTTTGGTTAATTTGTATTGTCTCTCAAATTCTTCAATAATGAGACTCCGTAAAGAAAGTAGTTCATGTATCAAAACTATCTCATTTCTATGAAATCTTAGGAATTGTAAATAAAGTATGATATTTTTTTCATATAGTCTAGAGAATATTTACTTGATGGCAGTCGATATCTTCATTTAATAATGACATAATTCAAGGTGAATTGTTACAATAATAATTGCTTAGTTTTTGTCATCACTCTACTGGTAGTGTTAGTTTTAATATTTACCATCTTCTAAAATGTTTATTTTTAGGTGTTTTTTGTTTTCATATTCTTTACAGCTTCTGTAGAAGTTGCAAGAGCTCGAGTTTGTCTCCTCATGAAATCTCTCCCAATCCCACGCTACAACTTTGTATTTTTGCAACTTCAGCTTTGAAATGCAGCCCACGCTCTGAAGAACTCCTTTGTATGTAGCTGTTTGGTTGTGATTGGTCTGCCATGATTCAATATGAATTGTCGGTCTTGAGCTGGATCCTCTAAATACGTATTCCAAAATGTCTTGACACATTCTACACGGTGATCTACTCAGCCAAATATTAGTGATCGGGTTTTGTGAGGTAGCGCTTTCAATGACTATTCTGTGCAGCTGGACGTACAACTCCAACAGACTCTGACGTGCAATGACTTGTTTGTTAACCACCATGTAATAGAGATCTGTTCTAGAAGACCGTATATCTTGAACCTGATCATAAGATAGCAGGCATGATCTACTGGACGGGTCAGCTGTAATTTATAATAACAACAGTGAATGTCTACTATTATATATCTATTTGGAATCGCTGTTACTCACTTGTTCTAGGCATTTCCAATCCTTGTGTTGATATCTCAGTGATGGTTATTTCAGCATCGGTGGAAGCAGGTCTCTGTCTAGCCATTGGTGTTGGTATATTCCTTGTTTCACTTGAATCTTGCGGTACATTGTGTTTCAAAGGAAGAGTCAGTGCTAATGGTGTCGGTGTCATTAACAGAACCAGTAGTTTCACGATGACAATGGTTCTATCCATGCTGTATTTCCCTGAAGTTGTGTCAAGTTTCTTTTTTCAAACCAGTTGTCAATTGTAGTGAAATGCATCTCTCAACGACTCTTATAGTGCTCAGGAAGGATGTGTATCCAAGCAACCACCAACTAGAATTTATCAATGGCCAATTAAGGATGTACTGTGATTCACTAGAATACCACAAACCCCACCCATTACTCTATCCTAATTTACTCTCCACAAACAGACAATTTACACCAATATTCTAATGTGTAAACTATAGCTACTTTGAAGCTGCATTATGTTCTATGGAATATTACAATAGTATAGTTCACTTCAATGTTGTTGTTTTCCCTCCACTATTGTAAAGCACTATGTATTTCATTCTTCTATAGACAGACAACTATATTTATTGTGATGGTTATAACAATGTTGAGCTCTTTTATGCAGTCTTTTTTGTAATAAATACATACCGGTCTGCCAGTCGCTCATTCCTTTCTTTTAATTTTATGACCTTTTTCCTTGCCAGGACTTTATTTTATTGTCTATGTATGTACACATTTAGTTATTTGTATAATATTTTTGTGTATTTCAAACAAATAAATAAATACATCATTTATGAGAGACGGTTCTTTGTAAAATATAAATCACAAATAACTTCCATAGGAGCAAGAAAATTACTACTATTTGATGAAAAAAATTAGCCTCGGCGGATCCCGCGTCATGAACAAAGTTCATGAATTACCATCAAGTTGTGAACCCTTTGCCACATTTTGTCCACCAGCTATTTGGGAGCAAACACAAATAACAAAAATTAAATACTAATATACCAACTGCATAAAAAAAATGGTATATAAAAAACAATATGACTTGCTTCTAGCTATGACGAAAATTGTTCCTATTCTTTCCGGACATTACAATGTAAACATTCCGACAAACTATCAAACCAGTCAGTGACATGACCAGTGTTGTTGATAGAGGGGATGGGCCACTTGCACGTGCTTATAACAACGCTAAAAAATAAAGCACAAAAAATAATAATAAATAGTATAGAATTACTGATCAAACTACATATTCGATTGAACCACTGCTTCATGAATGGTTAGGTTTACACACACATGCCATTGCTGCAGTATTACGTTTAAAAATGAACTATGTGCTGTCAAAACTATATCATAAGACAGCAGAAGGCCTGAATTCAACCAAAACATGTCATCTGATAAATAAAGTATATTAGAAAAAAGATAGTAAGTTGAGTAAGCGAAGAAGTTATGTGACATGGGCATCCCTAGAGCATGCATGGAGTGATCTTAGAATGGTGTACAATAAAACATGTGAGTGGTATTGTTCTATCATAGTGTAGATGATGCACATGTCTAACTCATGAATAATTGATGAGATTGTACTCTGAACTACAGTATGCATAATTCTGGAGCACTGATCACACTATGTTCTCATCAGTACCACATGATCCTCACAGTTGCCATGAATGTATATCACAAAACAACAACTAACTAGAATTTTTCAATTGCCAATTAAGGAAACACTATGATTCAGTTGAATACCACAAAGCCTGCCCATACCTCTATCCCAATTTACTCTCCAGGAACATGCAATTTACCAATTTTCTAATGCATAACTATACTGCTTCAAAGCTGCAAACAGTTGTATAGTGTTTTTTATTTATTTTTGTTGTAGTTTTTCTCTACTAATACGGTGCATAAATTCCCCATTCAAAATTGTACAAGGAAAATCGCTGTCCAAAAACAGTACCAGGAAAAGTGAAACATCACATGGTAACTAGTGGCAGTAGTGAAATACCTCGGTAGCTAAGTGAAATAGAATGAGTAAGTGAGCATGCGTGCAGCACTAACCTTGGAAACATGTAGTTCGAGTATAGCACTGGTCGGAGACTATGTCGTTATTTAACACAGTTATTTCCATATTGACAGAATTAGTTCAACAGATTTGGAGGAGCCTTAAGTTTAGAACGAAGTTTTAGAAGAAACTGATCCTGAAATCCAGAGCATTAGTGAGTGAGAATGAGTGTAGCTACAGTGAAAAAAAGAAGCAATCCTATACTATTAGCGAGTGATAGCATGAGTATCCTGTGCTATAATAGCACTGTTACCTGTGCTTACTTATACATACTATAAAGCAAGATGTATTTCATTCTGTTATTCTGCTGTAGACAACTATACTTATTGTAATGGTTACAACGATTTTGAACATTTTTATTTTTTTATTTTTTGTAAGGAACATCATTTATGAGAGAGGGTTCTTCATAAATATAAATGGCCTATTGCTTGTATAGGAGCTAGAAAATGACTACTATTTAATGAAAAACTAGATTCAATGGGTCCTAACTGTCCTGCCATACCGAAATAAACAAAATCAATGAATTACCATCAAGTTATGAGCCACAGTCACATTGTGTCCAGTTATTTTGGGAGCAAACACAAACTAAAAATATTAATATTACCAACTTTATCAAGCTAAGATAAAAAGTATTTCTGCTCTTTCCAAACATTTCAATGTATATATTCTGGCAAACTATCAAACCAGTCAGTGACATGCCCAGTATTGTCGATGGAGTGGGATGGGCCACTTGTACAAGAACATAATAACTTGCAATAGGAAATATTTTAAATTTTGAAGCATAAATGTTTTGATTATGTCAATCAAGGTGATGCTCTTGTTTGTTTGACTAATTACGTAATTGATACTGTTATTTCAGCTCACTATTTCTAGCAACTATTTTGTCAGTTAATATATTTAGCTAAATACTTATAGAAGCAAATATCATAGTTTCGCTATTCTCTTTGTCATAATGAATTCAAATTTATTAATCTAATGGGAGGATGATATGATTTTAGTGTACATGTTAAATATGACAATGCTGCCAAGTAATGGAAGTGGGATTTGGTGGCTGAATAAATAATGGAGAAAGAATGGAGAAATGAAAAGTACTAAGTTCTAATCACAAAAGTCCTGAAAATGATTTATATGAGGCAAGGATTGTTTGAGAACTTCTTTGTTAGCAGAATATTCTGCATTTGAAAAGTCTGTGTAGAAGTTGCAAGAGCTCGAGTTTGTCTCCTCATGAAATCTCTCCCAATCCCACGCTACAACTTTGTATTTTTGCAACTTCAGCTTTGAAATGCAGCCCATGCTCTGAAGAACTCCTTTGTATGTAGCTGTTTGGTTGTGATTGGTCTGCCATGATTCAATATGAATTGTCGGTCTTGAGCTGGATCCTCTAAATACGTATTCCAAAATGTCTTGACACATTCTACACGGTGATCTACTCAGCCAAATATTAGTGATCGGGTTTTGTGAGGTAGCGCTTTCAATGACTATTCTGTGCAGCTGGACGTACAACTCCAACAGACTCTGACGTGCAATGACTTGTTTGTTAACCACCATGTAATAGAGATCTGTTCTAGAAGACCGTATATCTTGAACCTGATCATAAGATAGCAGGCATGATCTACTGGACGGGTCAGCAGTAATTTGTAGTAACAACAGTGAATGTCTACTATTATATATCTATTTGGAATCGCTGTTACTCACTTGTTCTAGACATTTCCAATCCTTGTGTTGATATCTCAGTGATGGTTATTTCAGCATCGGTGGAAGCAGGTCTCTGTCTAGCCATTGGTATTGGTATATTATTCCTTGTTTCACTTGAATCTTGCGGTACATTGTGTTTCAAAGGAAGAGTCAGTGCTAATGGTGTCATTAACAGAACCAGTAGTTTCACGATGGCAATGGTTCTATCCATGCTGTATTTCCCTGAAGTTGTGTCAAGTTTCTTTTTTCAAACCAGTTGTCAATTGTAGTGAAATGCATCTCTCAACGACTCATATAGTGCTCAGGAAGGATGTGTATCCAAGCAACCACTAACTAGGGATTTATCAATAGCCAATTAAGGATGTATTGTGATTCACTAGAATACTACAAACCCCTCCCATTACTCTATCCTATTTTATTCTCCACAAGCAGACAATTTACACCAATATTCTAATGTGTAAACGCTGCATTATGTTCTATGGAATATTACAATAGTATAGTTCACTTCAATGTTGTTGTTGTTTTTTCCCTCCACTATTGTAAATAAATATGTATTTTCATTCTGCTATAGACAACTATATTTATTGTGATGGTTATAACAATGTTGAGCTCTTTTATACTGTCTTCTTTTTTTGTTGTAATAAATACATGCTGGTAGACGCTCCTGTGACCTATCTTTGTTGGCTTTCCATCTAAACTAATTTTCCTGCTTAATTATTTATTTATTTAGTCATTATTTACCTACCATATTCCTGCTTAATTATTTATTATTTATTTATTATTTACCTACCTATTTATTTCCCCATTATCTATTTACCCACTTACTTAATTATTTATTTACCTATTTATCTACCTATTTATGTATCTACCTATTTATTATTTGTTATTTTATTATTATCTATTATTTATCTATTTAATCCACTTACTACTTTATCTTAATATCATTTCAAACCTCTCCCAATCTATTCCAACATATTGTGGTCTGTTCACCCATTCACCCACTCACCTATCAACACCTTCGCTGGAGGCAGACACCCAGACTGTTGCAAGGGCTCAATACCTTTTCATATTCTTTGTCTATTGTTGCTTTTACTTTCCTGTCATGTCATCTGTAGACCAGCATATATATGTAGATGGTACACCATTACTGTTTCAGTCTTGTATTGCTTGAAGGCCCACAAAGCCGAGAATTTACAATTATAACCAAAAACTCTGTCACTACTAAGTTGAAGCACCTGGCTTGGTCAATTCTGAACTTGACTTTTTTAGTCCTGTTTACATCTAACTACAAAATTTATGAACTACCATCAAGTTGTGAGCCCTTTGCCATATTTTGTCCAGCTATTTGGGAGCAAACGCAAACTAACAAAAATTAAATACTAATTATACTAACTGAATAAAAAAAAAAAAAAGGTATATAAAAAACAATATGACTTGCTTCTAGCTATGATGAAAATTGTTTCTGTTCTTTCCGGACATTCCAATGTAAACATTCGGACAAACTATCAAACCAGTCAGTGACATGACCAGTGTTGTTGATAGAGGGGATGGGCCACTTGCACGTGCTTATAACAACGCTAAAAAATAAAGCACAAAAAATAATAAATAGTATAGAATTACAAAATTTTTCTGATCAAACTACATATTCCATTAAACCACTGCTTCATGAATGGTTAGGTTTACACACATGCCATTGCTGCAGTATTACGTTTAAAAATGAACTATGTGCTGTCAAAACTATATCATAAGACAGCAGAAGGCCTGAATTCAACCAAAACATGTCATCTGATAAATAACGTATATTAGAAAAAAGATAGTAAGTTGAGTAAGCGAAGAAGTTATGTGACATGGGCATCCCTAGAGCATGCATGGAGTGATCTTAGAATGGTGTACAATAAAACATGTGAGTGGTATTGTTCTATCATAGTGTAGATGATGCACATGTCTAACTCATGAATAATTGATGAGATTGTACTCTGAACTACAGTATGCATAATTCTGGAGCACTGATCACACTATGTTCTCATCAGTATCACATGATCCTCACAGTTGCCATGAATGTATATCACAAAACAACAACTAACTAGAATTTATCAATTGCCAATTAAGGAAACACTATGATTCGGTTGAATACCACAAAGCCTGCCCATACCTCTATCCCAATTTACTCTCCAGGAACATGCAATTTACCAATTTTCTAATGCATAACTATACTGCTTCAAAGCTGCAAACAGTTGTATAGTGTTTTTTATTTATTTTTGTTGTTTTTTATTTATTTTTGTTGTAGTTTTTCTCTACTAATACGGTGCATAAATTCCCCATTCAAAATTGTACAAGGAAAATCGCTGTCCAAAAACAGTACCAGGAAAAGTGAAACATCACATGGAACTAGTGGCAGTAGTGAAATACCTCGGTAGCTAAGTGAAATAGAATAAACATGTAGTTCGAGTATAGCACTGGTCGGAGACTATGTCGTTATTTAACACAGTTATTTCCATATTGACAGAATTAGTTCAACAGATTTGGAGGAGCCTTAAGTTTAGAACGAAGTTTCAGAAGAAACTGATCCTGAAATCCAGAGCATTAGTGAGTGAGAATGAGTGTAGCTACAGTGAAAAAAAGAAGCAAGCTTATACTATTAGCGAGTGATAGCATGAGTATCCTGTGCTATAATAGCACTGTTACCTGTGCTTACTTATGCATACTATAAAGCAAGATGTATTTCATTCTGTTATTCTGCTGTAGACAACTATACTTATTGTAATGGTTACAACTATTTTGAGCATTTTTATTTATTTATTTTTTTGTAAGGAACATTTCATTTATGAGAGAGGGTTCTTCATAAATATTAATGGCCTATTGCTTGTATAGGAGCTAGAAAATGACTACTATTTAATGAAAAACTAGATTCAATGGGTCCTAACTGTCCTGCCATACCGAAATAAACAAAATCAATGAATTACCATCAAGTTATGAGCCACAGTCACATTGTGTCCAGTTATTTTGGGAGCAAACACAAACTAAAAATATTAGATATTACCAACTTTATCAAAAAATAAAAGGAAAAACAATATGGAATATAAAAACAATATGACCTGTTTCTAGCTAAGATAGAAAGTATTTCTGCTCTTTCCAAACATTTCAATGTATATATTCTGGCAAACTATCAAACCAGTCAGTGACATGCCCAGTATTGTTGATGGAGTGGATGGGCCACTTGTACAAGAACATAATAACTTGCAATAGGAAATATTTAAATTTTGAAGCATAAATGTTTTGATTATGTCAATCAAGGTGATGCTCTTGTTTGTTTGACTAATTACGTAATTGATACTGTTATTTCAGCTCACTATTTCTAGCAACTATTTTGTCAGTTAATATATTTAGCTAAATACTTATAGAAGCAAATATCATAGTTTCACTATTCTCTTTGTCATAATGAATTATAATTTAAACAAATAAGTTAATCTAATGGGAGTATGATATGATTTTACTGTACATGTTAAATATGACAATGCTGCCAAGTAATGGAAGTGGGATTTGGTGGCTGAATAAATAATGGAGAAATAATGGAGAAATGAAAAGTACTAAGCTCTAATCACAAAAGTCCTGAAAATGATTTATATGAGGCAAGGATTGTTTGAGAACTTCTTTGTCAGCAGAATATTCTGCATTTGAAAAGTCTGTGTAGAAGTTGCAAGAGCTCGAGTTTGTCTCCTCATGAAATCTCTCCCAATCCCACGCTACAACTTTGTATTTTTGAAACTTCAGCTTCGAAATGCAGCCCATGCTCTGAAGAACTCCTTTGTATGTAGCTGTTTGATTGTGGTTGGTCTGCCATGATTCAATATGAATTGTCGGTCTTGAGCTGGATCCTCTAAATACGTATTCCAAAATGTCTTGACACATTCTACACGGTGATCTACTCAGCCAAATATCAGTGATCGGGTTTTGTGAGGTAGCGCTTTCAATGACTATTCTGTGCAGCTGGACGTACAACTCCAACAGACTCTGACGTGCAATGACTTGTTTGTTAACCACCATGTAATAGAGATCTGTTCTAGAAGACCGTATATCTTGAACCTGATCATAAGATAGCAGGCATGAGCTACTGGACGGGTCAGCTGTAATTTATAGTAACAACAGTGAATGTCTACTAAACAGTGAATGTCTACTATTATATATCTATTTGGAATCGCTGTTACTCACTTGTTCTAGGCATTTCCAATCCTTGCGTTGATATCTCAGTGATGGTTATTTCAGCATCGGTGGAAGCAGGTCTCTGTCTAGCCATTGGTGTTGGTATATTCCTTGTTTCACTTGAATCTTGCGGTACATTGTGTTTCAAAGGAAGAGTCAGTGCTAATGGTGTCATTAACAGAACCAGTAGTTTCACGATGGCAATGGTTCTATCCATGCTGTATTTCCCTGAAGTTGTGTCAAGTTTCTTTTTTCAAACCAGTTGTCAATTGTAGTGAAATGCATCTCTCAACGACTCTTATAGTGCTCAGGAAGGATGTGTATCCAAGCAACCACTAACTAGGATTTATCAGTGGCCAATTAAGGATGTATTGTGATTCACTAGAATACCACAAACCCCGCCCATTACTATATCCTAATTTACTCTCCACAAACAGACAATTTACACCAATATTCTAATGTGTAAACTATAGCTACTTTGAAGCTGCATTATGTTCTATGAAATATTACAATAGTATAGTTCACTTCAATGTTGTTGTTGTTTTTTCCCTCCACTATTGTAAATAAATATGTATTTTCATTCTGCTATAGACAACTATATTTATTGTGATGGTTATAACAATGTTGAGCTCTTTTATACTGTCTTCTTTTTTTTGTAATAAATACATGCTGCATTCCTTCACACCAGTGGCAGTAGAGACCAGTGGAGTATTCAGTCCCAAGACCTGGAAATTAAAGGAGTAGGGCAGGAGAGCCAGGAGAGAAACAAGGGGGAGAAAGCATCTTCCTTCCTCAATCATAAATTATCAGTGGCTGTACAACGTGGGAATGCCATTTCTATTTTAGGTGGGCACCACATAGAACTAGAACTAGATTATTCATATTAATATTATTCATTTATTCTTTCTATTTTATTATCATTTTGTAATTTTATGACCTTTTGCCTAGCCAGGACTTTATTTTATTGCCTATGTATATTTGTATAACATTTTTGTAAATCACCTATAACTTCCATAGGAGCAAGAAAATGACTACTATTTGATGAAAAAAATTACCCTCACCGGATCTCGTGTCATGAATAAAATTCATGAACTACCATCAAGTTGTGAGCCCTTTGCCATATTTTGTCCAGCTATTTGGGAGCAAACGCAAACTAACAAAAATTAAATACTAATTATACTAACTGAATAAAAAATTAAAAAATGGAATATAAAAAACAATACGACTTGCTTCTAGCTATGATGAAAATTGTTTCTGTTCTTTCTGGACATTCCAATGTAAACATTCGGACAAACTATCAAACCAGTCAGTGACATGACCAGTGTTGTTGATAGAGGGGATGGGCCACTTGCACGTGCTTATAACAACGCTAAAAAATAAAGCACAAAAAAAAATAAATAAATAGTACAGAATTACAATTTTTTTCTGATCAAACTACATATTCCATTAAACTACATATTCGATTAAACCACTGCTTCATGAATGGTTAGGTTTACACACATGCCATTGCTGCAGTATTACGTTTAAAAATGAACTGTGTGCTGTCAAAACTATATCATAAGACAGCAGAAGGCCTGAATTCAACCAAAACATGTCATCTGATAAATAAAGTATATTAGAAAAAAGATAGTAAGTTGAGTAAGCGAAGAAGTTATGTGACATGGACATCCCTAGAGCATGCATGGAGTGATCTTAGAATGGTGTACAATAAAACATGTGAGTGGTATTGTTCTATCATAGTGTAGATGATGCACATGTCTAACTCATGAATAATTGATGAGATTGTACTCTGAACTACAGTATGCATAATTCTGGAGCACTGATCACACTATGTTCTCATCAGTATCACATGATCCTCACAGTTGCCATGAATGTATATCACAAAACAACAACTAACTAGAATTTATCAATTGCCAATTAAGGAAACACTATGATTCAGTTGAATACCACAAAGCCTGCCCATACCTCTATCCCAATTTACTCTCCAGGAACATGCAATTTACCAATTTTCTAATGCATAACTATACTGCTTCAAAGCTGCAAACAGTTGTATAGTGTTTTTTATTTATTTTTGTTGTAGTTTTTCTCCACTAATACGGTGCATAAATTCCCCATTCAAAATTGTACAAGGAAAATTGCTGTCCAAAAACAGTACCAGGAAAAGTGAAACATCACATGGTAACTAGTGGCAGTAGTGAAATACCTCGGTAGCTAAGTGAAATAGAATGACACTAGCCTTGGAAACATGTAGTTCGAGTATAGCACTGGTCGGAGACTATGTCGTTATTTAACACAGTTATTTCCATATTGACGGAATTAGTTCAACAGATTTGGAGGAGCCTTAAGTTTAGAACGAAGTTTCAGAAGAAACTAATCCTGAAATCCAGAGCATTAGTGAGTGAGAATGAGTGTAGCTACAGTGAAAAAAAGAAGCAATCCTATACTATTAGCGAGTGATAGCATGAGTATCCTGTGCTATAATAGCACTGTTACCTGTGCTTACTTATGCATACTATAAAGCAAGATGTATTTCATTCTGTTATTCTGCTGTAGACAACTATACTTATTGTAATGGTTACAACGATTTTGAACATTTTTATTTTTTTATTTTTTGTAAGGAACATCATTTATGAGAGAGGGTTCTTCATAAATATAAGTGACCTATTTGCTTGTATAGGAGCTAGAAAATGACTACTATTTGATGAAAAACTAGATTCAATGGGTCCTAACTGTCCTGCCATACCGAAATAAACAAAATCAATGAATTACCATCAAGTTATGAGCCACAGTCACATTAAGTCCAGTTATTTTCGGAGCAAACACAAACTAAAAATATTAAATATTACCAATTTTATCAAAAAATAAAAGGAAAAACAATATGGAATATAAAAACAATATGACCTGTTTCTAGCTAAGATAAAAAGTATTTCTGCTCTTTCCAAACATTTCAATGTATATATTCTGGCAAACTATCAAACCAGTCAGTGACATGCCCAGTATTGTTGATGGAGTGGATGGGCCACTTGTACAAGAACATAATAACTTGCAATAGGAAATATTTAAATTTTGAAGCATAAATGTTTTGATTATGTCAATCAAGGTGATGCTCTTGTTTGTTTTGACTAATTACGTAATTGATACTGTTATTTCAGCTCACTATTTCTAGCAACTATTTTGTCAGTTAATATATTTAGCTAAATACTTATAGAAGCAAATATCATAGTTTCGCTATTCTCTTTGTCATAATGAATTATAATTTAAACAAATAAGTTAATCTAATGGGAGTATGATATGATTTTACTGTACATGTTAAATATGACAATGCTGCCAAGTAATGGAAGTGGGATTTGGTGGCTGAATAAATAATGGAGAAATAATGGAGAAATGAAAAGTACTAAGCTCTAATCACAAAAGTCCTGAAAATGATTTATATGAGGCAAGGATTGTTTGAGAACTTCTTTGTCAGCAGAATATTCTGCATTTGAAAAGTCTGTGTAGAAGTTGCAAGAGCTCGAGTTTGTCTCCTCATGAAATCTCTCCCAATCCCACGCTACAACTTTGTATTTTTGCAACTTCAGCTTTGAAATGCAGCCCACGCTCTGAAGAACTCCTTTGTATGTAGCTGTTTGGTTGTGATTGGTCTGCCATGATTCAATATGAATTGTCGGTCTTGAGCTGGATCCTCTAAATACGTATTCCAAAATTTCTTGACACATTCTACACGGTGATCTACTCAGCCAAATATTAGTGATCGGGTTTTGTGAGGTAGCGCTTTCAATGACTATTCTGTGCAGCTGGACGTACAACTCCAACAGACTCTGACGTGCAATGACTTGTTTGTTAACCACCATGTAATAGAGATCTGTTCTAGAAGACCGTATATCTTGAACCTGATCATAAGATAGCAGGCATGAGCTACTGGACGGGTCAGCTGTAATTTATAGTAACAACAGTGAATGTCTACTATTATATATCTATTTGGAATTGCTGTTACTCACTTGTTCTAGGCATTTCCAATCCTTGCGTTGATATCTCAGTGATGGTTATTTCAGCATCGGTGGAAGCAGGTCTCTGTCTAGCCATTGGTGTTGGTATATTCCTTGTTTCACTTGAATCTTGCGGTACATTGTGTTTCAAAGGAAGAGTCAGTGCTAATGGTGTCATTAACAGAACCAGTAGTTTCACGATGGCAATGGTTTTATTCATGCTGTATTTCCCTGAAGTTGTGTCAAGTTTCTTTTTTCAAACTAGTTGTCAATTGTAGTGAAATGCATCTCTCAACGACTCTTATAGTGCTCAGGAAGGATGTGTATCCAAGCAACCACTAACTAGGATTTATCAGTGGCCAATTAAGGATGTACTGTGATTCACTAGAATACCACAAACCCCGCCCATTACTATATCCTAAGTTCACTTCAATGTTGTTGTTGTTTTTTCCCTCCACTATTGTAAAATCAATCTATTTTATAGACAACTATATTTATTGTGATGGTTATAACAATGTTGAGCTCTTTTATACTGTCTTCTTTTTTTTTGTAATAAATACATGCTGCATTCCTTCACACCAGTGGCAGTAGAGACCAGTGGAGTATTCAGCCCCAAGACCTGGAAATTAAAGGAGTAGGGCAGGAGAACCAGGAGAGAGACAAAGGGGAGAAAGCATCTTCCTTCCTCAATCATAAATTATCAGTGGCTGTACAACGTGGAAATGCCATTTCTATTTTAGGTGGGCACCCACTAGAACTAGATTATTCATATTATTCATTTATTCTTTCTATTTTATTATCATTTTGTAATTGTATGACCTTTAGCCTAGCCAGGACTTATTTTATTGCCTATGTATATTTGTATAACATTTTTGTGTTTAACAAACAAACAAACAAATACATCATTTATGAAAGACGGTTCTTTGTAAAATATAAATCACCTATAACTTCCATAGGAGCAAGAAAATGACTACTATTTGATGAAAAAAATTACCCTCACCGGATCTCGTGTCATGAATAAAATTCATGAACTACCATCAAGTTGTGAGCCCTTTGCCATATTTTGTCCAGCTATTTGGGAGCAAATGCAAACTAACAAAAATTAAATACTAATTATACTAACTGAATAAAAAATTAAAAAATGGAATATAAAAAACAATACGACTTGCTTCTAGCTATGATGAAAATTGTTTCTGTTCTTTCCGGACATTCCAATGTAAACATTCGGACAAACTATCAAACCAGTCAGTGACATGACCAGTGTTGTTGATAGAGGGGATGGGCCACTTACACGTGCTTATAACAACGCTAAAAAATAAAGCACAAAAAATAATAATAAATAGTACAGAATTACAATTTTTTTCTGATCAAACTACATATTCGATTAAACCACATATTCGATTGAACCACATATTCCATTAAACCACTGCTTCGTGAATGGTTAGGTTTACACACACATGCCATTGCTGCAGTATTACATTTAAAAATGAACTATGTGCTGTCAAAACTATATCATAAGACAGCAGAAGGCCTGAATTCAACCAAAACATGTCATCTGATAAATAAAGTATATTAGAAAAAAGATAGTAAGTTGAGTAAGCGAAGAAGTTATGTGACATGGACATCCCTAGAGCATGCATGGAGTGATCTTAGAATGGTGTACAATAAAACATGTGAGTGGTATTGTTCTATCATAGTGTAGATGATGCACATGTCTAACTCATGAATAATTGATGAGATTGTACTCTGAACTACAGAATGCATAATTCTGGAGCACTGATCACACTATGTTCTCATCAGTATCACATGATCCTCACAGTTGCCATGAATGCATGTCACAATTGCTATAAATAAAATATATAGGTGTGCATCTATTTTTAGCTAGCACTTTCCTTCACACTTGAGCCCAAACTCTCCAATATATATCTCATTGGTTCATATTTAAATTAGACAGTTACTTTGAATTGTCTGGTTTCTTTTCAATTTTTTTACTCTCACTTCATGTCACTCTGACCTATCTATTAATTCAAATGTTTTGCCAATTTTAAACCAGACAACTTACTAAAAACAGTGAACTAACTGTTTACTTCATTGAAGCACCAAAGATGCGAACCCGAGGCGCAAAATCATTTCTCAGACCAATCAGGTATCAGTAAGTGCAATGAAAACGGCAGATTTTGCTCATATGATTATGACATGGAAAAAGGAGGTGTTACTCACAAAATCAATTATTTAAATGGAGCTGATAGCCCTGTGTTTTATCAATAAACAGCCCTACTTAAAAAGTTAGCAAATTGTTGTTCTGAGTAAGTTCATACGTAAATCAACACTTAATTACCGTATCAGTAATCTCCAAAATGAGAGTGTGACAGACAGACAGACAAATAATACAGGACAACTCTCACGCATAATAAACTACATCAGTCTCCCTGGCTAGCTTGCTTGCCATCACAGCACTATATTGAACACTCCATGAGCTGTTGGCTAAACTGACATCAAGACTATGGAAATACAGGCAACAGAGTTAAAAAAAATTCTGATTTCTCTCTCTCTCTGTCTCCCTGCCTTATTAATTTACTTGCCATACAATAATTAAAGTAATTATTACCCAGACATAATACAGCACCAAGACAGATATTGTAATCTAGCTTTATCACCATTTCCAGACAATGCACATTCAGTGAGTTATGTCTGGTGTTCTCATGAGCTGTCACATCTGGCACAGCAATGCACTCCACTTCTGTGTCTTACTATTCAAACATATAATCCAAATAAAGATACTCACGTTTCTCCTTTACTTATCTCCTGTCTATTTCTACCATCAAATGACACCCACGCAGAACTTCTGCTGGAATCGCTCACAGTTATCTAACCAAATAATAATAACAACAAATAAACATACTCCTTTTTGAACATGGAAACTGCTTCACAACACTACTGCAGGAAAAGAACTCTAAAAAGCCATTCACATGAGCTACAGTTTCTGGGAGTATGTGCACACATATACATGTACCGAGGGGACGAAGAAGTTCTATTGTAACTCTAAAGCTGTAGTGTCTGTTATACCTAGTGAAGAAGAAGAACCAGTTTCTACTGGGGAGCTGATCAGTGTATCTGTGAGATCCCATGGCTTGTCTATGTGGTAAGTTTCCTTCATAGTTAAGCTACAGTTGACTAACTTGGTAAGCAGCTTATAACAATTTCAGAAGCATTAACTTGAGTTTTAGTTACACTTGAAAGCTTAGTGTGTGCACTTGTCTACCAAAAAAAAAAAAAGGCTTTTCCCTTTGTTTCAGGCTACAATGTACTGGAAAAAAATTTTTTTTTAAGTGTTTCATTTCAAAGTTAAACTGTACCTCATGATATGCGGTAGAAATACAAAACATTTGTCCCATCAACAGCTTCTTTAATATAGATATTCACTAGCTTTGAATGTTTACACCTACATAATGTAACTCGTTATTATTGTTACTAAGTCACTGAAACTACAGTGAGTGAAACTAGACCTGCAATGATTGACGTGTGTACCTCTAACTCCACTCCTGAGGGAACCACGATGGATCTAAAGGAGAGGGAGTGAGGGCATATGGGAGTAACAATCATGCACGGCACACTTGGATGAACCATGCTAGCCCCGGCAGCCAAAGAATATGCAGTGCTTCCAGTGGGCGTGGCTATAATGACACCTGAAGCAATGATAAAAAAATAATACTGTGTAATAATAAATTATTTATCATCCAAATTTGCATTGTCAGGTAAAGTTTCAATACATTAAGCATACTTTTCAGCACAAAGGTGAGCAAGCTAGCATGGCTATATTTACAGGCAACAATTAATTTCCTCATCTTTTCAAATAAAACATGTATATGAGTGATACGCCAAGGACCAGGGAGATTGATAATGAGTTGTCTTTAATTTAAAACACAGTTTTCGTGCTATTATATCTACTAATGGCACATTGAAGAAAAAAGTAGGTCATGTTATCCCAGCTCTCATGAACCACCATGATACTCTAGTTCTAGCCAGTTTAGCAAAATCACAAAGTAAATGTCGGATCAATATTTACATATGCTTATCTCATGCTTAGCATGTGCCACATTACATCTTGTTATATATATCCCACTGGCTTGAATTCGTACACTCCTAACAGCTTCACTTCATTCATTTACCAATTAAAAATTTCTCCAAGCACCTGTTCTATGGTTAAATAATATCAATTACACTGTTTGTATGTATATCAATCTACATCTGATGAAGGATCAATCCAATCAATTTCAATAGTTAGGTTTGATAATGACATTCTATGAAATCAACCATTTGTGCCCTTACCGTCCCCTTGAACTGTAGTCATTGACCTTCCATTGCATTTGATGAGTAAATTAGTGAGATAAGCATTAGGACCTCGATCAACAACCAAGTCGTTCATCACCTACACACAAAGTGAATGTAAAATATTTACAAGTATTACTACCAATTATTCAAAATTACTTTCAAGTACGCTGCAGCTGTTTCAGTTATAAAAATCTAAATAATTGGAGAGATTAAAGGCCTCTTGTTTATTAAGCATGTGCACAGACAAACATCAGAAAGGTTTAAAAGTAAAAGTAAAAAAAAAAAAAAAAAAAAAAAAAAAAAAAAAAAAAAAAAAAAAAAAAAAAAAAAAAAAAAAAAAAAAAAAAAAGAACAAGAAGATGGAATATGTACTCTAGTGAGAGTGATGAACAGTTCAATATCCTTACTCACACCATGGAGCTGAATAATGAAGGAAAAAAATATATGTTCGCACGGTCTTCACGTGTGATGATGCAAGAAATAATTTGTCCCATTTTCCCGGTTCAAGGATAAGACACATTGTGCTAACTCTTTCTCATGGATATCTGTGGTAAATCCAGGAAGTCTGTAGAATAATGCAATGTCGTATTGTCACATGTTTTTACATGGATATGTCTAAATTAGGAGAACAAGTACAGCGTTGGTTGTGAGAGCCACAATGATACGAGTAGACAGCATGGAAGTCATATGCCCACCTTCCACTCATTTCATTCCAACATTTCCTAGGGACACCAGGATGTGACTTACACATTCCTCAAATGTATTATATGGATAAAAGAAAAAAGTAAGGAAGTGGCTTGCAGGAAGATGATGATCATGACAAATTTAAGCACGGTCACTTGACGACAGTTATTGGCTATTGAGTGAATCAAACACAATATTTATAAAATATATATTATCTTTAGCATGTGTATATATTATGTATTTTATTAGAGAATGGGATGGCAAAATCTCGGCTAAAGTTATGTTTTTACATTCTAAAAATACCAACTTAATTCCAATATTCTTCAAACTAATCACATATTACATAATCTATTGCTAGTTGGGCAACACACACACTTGCACACACATACACACAGACTTGCACACACATACACACACACACTTGCACACACATACATACACTTACACACACATACTTATTGCACACACATACACTTACACACACACACATACACTTGCACACATCCACACAATGACAGCTACGTACATAGCTAATGTGGCCATGCCCTCTTCGTGGTGTACTAAGTATAAAAATGTGGTTTTGCTCATGCCATCCTTATTTACCAAGAAAATTCAACAGTTAGCTTCCTTATGTATATGTCAATCTACAGTAGCTTTACCTTAGTACTTTCCAGCCCCCTCCATAGATCATGACACCATAGTAAGGCAACAACTTACAATTATTTCTAAATTGACCTTTCTAGTCACGCACATAGTCAAGCTAGACAGCATGAGCAACCGTTTCTTTCACTCACTAGCATTTCCTTGTGAGGTGTGCTGGCCCACGGTCTTTTATCCTTAGTGTCGAAGTGTGTGAAATTCAAGCGAGGTTTTTCAGTGTCAGGAGAAGGAGTCAAGAGACACACATCATCCGGTGTAGATGCAGTGGACACGATGTCCAGAGTAGAGATCTTGCATGCTAGACGATGCCTTAAAGTTAGACTCACACCACCTGAATAACCATGTCAGGTAATAGAAAATATAAAAGTACAACTCAAACTAGTACTGCAATACTGTACAGTACATAGGGAAAAGGTAATACAAAGAAGCTGTCTGGACAATAATGCAAAACATCAACAGCAACTACAAACAGCAACAACAACTACAAACAGCAACAACTACAAACAGCAACAACAACTACAAACAGCAACAACTACAAACAGCAACAACTACAAACAGCAACAACAACTACAAACAGCAACAACAACTACAAACAGCAACAACTACAAACAGCAACAACAACTACAAACAGCAACAACAACTACAAACAGCAACAATAAGTGATTCTAAAAATTATGCACTTGCCTTTTAACACCTTCTCTATGTAATTCCGATAAAGTTTTTCATCAGAAACTGAAGCTGAAATGCATATCATGATTATAATAAACCAACCCAGTCACATGCCTGTCATGACAACATACTGCTTGCCCTTTTCCTATCTTCTAGTGTGAACTGGAAAGGAGTCAAAAACCCAAGAGAACCCAAATGAAACGACATTATTGGAGGGAAGTTCTCCTACAAACAAATACATATGCATTTGAGCCTATATATATATATAATATATGTCACATAATATACTGTATATAACTTATTGCATGATGATGAGTCAGCGTACAATATTGGGAGATAATAAATACATATTGTACATAAAAAATAGGTTTTCTCAACAATATTGGTTTACAACATTTTGTGCCATGTTCTTTATTCAGTAATTTTTAGGGGATTAAAGATTTTTGGTGAAATAAATTGTGTGCTTTATTTTATTCATGTCATAAATGTTTAGAGTACTCAAAGGGACTGTGAAAAATAAGGTCACAATAAAGTTGAGTGACTTCTTTTCTGAGCAGATATTTGGCGTCCACATTAAATATGACTTGGTAATATCTGTGAAATTGTGGCCCCTATTCTTCCAATACTCCAAGTCTTTTGTCCATATTCACAAAAGGGTCCCTGCTAGTCCCAACTATGGGTCCTTGATTACAACAAGGGACCCAACTATGGGTCCTTGATTACAACAAGGGACTCAATTATAGGTCCTTGATTACAGGACCCAACTATGGGTCCTTGATTACAACAAGGGACCCAACTATGGGTCCGTGATTACAACAAGGGACCCAACTATGGGTCCTTGATTACAACAAGTGACCCAACTATGGGTCCTTGATTACAACAAGGGACCCAACTATGGGTCCTTGATTACAACAAGGGACCCAACTATGGGTCCTTGATTACGACAAGGGATTCAACTATGGGTCCTTGATTACAACAAGGGACTCAATTATAGGTCCCTTATTACAGGACCCAACTATGGGTCCTTGATTACAACAAGGGACCCAACTATGGGTCCGTGATTACAACAAGGGACCCAACTATGGGTCCTTGATTACAACAAGGGACCCAACTATGGGTCCTTGATTACAACAAGGGACCCAACTATGGGTCCTTGATTACAACAAGGGACCCAACTATGGGTCCTTGATTACGACAAGGGATTCAACTATGGGTCCTTGATTACGACAAGGGACCCAACTATGGGTCCTTGATTACGACAAGGGACCCAACTATGGGTCCTTGATTACGACAAGGGACTCAACTATGGGTCCTTGATTACGACAAGGGACCCAACTATGGGTCCTTGATTACAACAAGGGACCCAACTATGGGTCCTTGATTACAACTTGGGACTCCTTGGTTACAACACATTTGTTTTCTGGCACAGGAACACTAATTTCTGACTTGATACCATTTCATCTTGCAGTCCACAAACAACGTTTTCATTTTCTGTATCAGAAGGAAACAAGAAGTCTTCTGAGCTCTCGGAAGAAGAATCTGATGATAAGTATATCATATCCTCACAAAGCTTTTTAGCTGGTGGTCCCAACGGCACATCAAATTCCTCATCCATTGCAGCTAAAGCTAATGTTTGGCCAAAGTGAACAACTAGACCATGTAGTAGTACATAGGCTGAAGATCAAATAAATATTCCACTAAATAATGATCATCAACTCATCAACTAAAATAAGTAGGCACAGTCAACAATCTCAGAACCAGAGCCTCTATACACACCATGAGATGATGACAGAAAAAAGAAGAGAAGGTTGAAAGATCAAATAAGTAAAAACAATTGTGTGTATGGTGGAATGTAATACTCCGGTACTGTGCTTGTGGTTTGCCCTACCTGTGACTGGAAGAAACTACCATCAGTTTTCACTTTGTCAGTGTCTAGAGTGTATAAGTGTACCTGCTGTTCGACCTGCCCAGGGAGCAGTTTTTGAGTAGAAGACATGACAAAGCATAAGAAGTAAGCACTGGGAGTGGCATTGTATTGAAGTCTGATGGTGGTGAATGTATTAAGAAACGCAATGCTAAACAAGCTATGAGAATAGTTCTTGAAGTCAGTGTTCCAGCTCCTGAGATGTGTACTCGATCACAGGAATCCATTCTTGTAAGTTGTAAATACAGAGCTACTACGTTATAGCTATATTTATAACTGCAGTTTCATTGTGCTAGCGGTAGAATCATCTTAGTGATTCAAAACCATGACTGCACTAAGGGCTTCTCTACCAACTTCATTGAATAGATGATAGCTTTTCTAAATGGGAGATAGCACAAACTGAAAATCATGATGATTATGAGGCTTCTAAGTCCACCACAACTTGTACAACTGGTGCCTCTGTTGTGTCTAGTGGAGTAGTTGGTTATGACAAGCCATCTCCTTCAATAAGGAGAAGATTTATGACCGATATACTGGATGAAGGTATTGAAAAAGCTAAGTAAGGTTAAAAACAAATGTTTTTTTATTTTTACTATTTTGTATATGAAGTGATTTTCATGGCTAGCATTTTCCTGATTACTAAAAATTATGTTTTGAAAATTTTTTCTATGAAGGATGTTCATATTCATATTAATATTATTTGTATGTTTGCTACTTCATGTATAATAGACTTGGTTGCAAGTATTGGTGTAAAGATGGACCGGAGTGTGGTTGCCGTCATGAAGTCTAAGGAAGAAGAATCTTATACACTTCAGAAGCTATCTGTTGTTGACTGTGACTCAAATGAGCAAGTTACTGACTAAATTGGAGTATCGACTATTATCAGATGTCCCTTTTACTTAACCATTTCTACGTATTTGCATGCTCTAATAGTATAAATAAGTTGCAGATACTAATATGAAAGACTCACCTGTGCACAATGGTTGTGTGGCAATCACTTTAGCTCATCATTATCTGAGTTGCATGATGGGGTCCAACTCATCCATTGTTCGGCTAAATGCAATTGTATAGACTTGTCATTGAGTTTTAATAAAGACTCATTCTTGAGTCTTGTTCATGAATAAGGACCCACTGTTGGGTCCTATTCAAGAATAACCCATTCTTGTTTGAATAAGGGCCCAATCTTAGGTCCTATTCAAGAATAAGGACCCATTCCTGGGTCCCTATTGAAGAATGTGTACCCGTAATAGGGTCCCAACTATAAACAAAAGATCCATTCTTGGGTCCATTTTCAAGAATAAGGACCCATTATGGGGTCCTTTTTAAATAAGGGCCCTTTCTTGTGTGTGACCCACTCTTGGGTCCGTAACCAGGATAGGGTCCCAAATAAAATAAAAATTAGGACCCATTATTGGGTCCTATTAAAAAAAATAGGGACCAATTCTCTTGGGACCTATTCAAGATAAGGACCCATCCTTGGGTCCATATTCAAGAATATGAAACTATAATCGAGTCCCTAATAAAAGAATGAGGACCCATTCTTGGGTCCTCTTCAAAAATAAGGACCCATGCTTGGGTCCTATTTTAAAATTAGGACCCATGCTTTGGATCAACATAACACTAACGTTTTCACTATTTGTATATCAGCGATTGATTTCAGAAGGACGGTATTATTTAATGCTTATTTCTGGACCCAATCTAAGTGAAGATTTTCAGCAATCCTGATTTTACTAACCCCTTTACCAAGCAACGTAATAAAAGTATGGTAACACGAACCCATTCTATAAAGTATGCAATCTGAAGCATAGTCCACAAATAAGTTAAAATCATTTTATTTTTTGGGGAAATTTTCCTCAAAAATTAAAGTTTTCTTCAAAAAAAAAATAGTTAAGAATTATTCAATATTGTTGAGAATGTGTTAAAAGAAGAATGTTTTTGATAAAATAGAGTGACATGCATAAATATGATATACAGTGAAGAGTCATGATCCCTTCAGCTGCGAACATTTTTTTATTCGTTTTTAATTTATAAAAGCACTCTCCTCTTCTGTCTCTGTAGCTCTTTGCCGTTTTTTCTTCACTCGCCCAATTATGGTTTTATAGCTAACTTTCACCTTTAAAAAAATCAAATGATGATGAAGAAAGTGTGTACACAACTAGTGGGGTGAGAGTCAAAGTTGAGTGACATATGGAGAGTATTTCATAGGAAAAATAATCAGAGAAGCTACGTCGCTTAGATTGGGGAAATAAAGGAAAACAAAAAACAACAACAATAAATAGTCTAGCTATGAGCGGATTAGCCAAACTACTCGCTATGAGCATTCATTCAAGAAAGAGCATGTGAAACCAAATAAAATATTTAATAGCTTTTTTTTTTTTTTACTGTTGTTGCACTATTACTTGTTGTTCAACATCATACTCTTACACACCGCTTCGGCCATTAACTGTTGTTCACCTCATACTCTTACAACACCTAACGGCACCATGTACTTGTTGTTCACACATACTCCTTACCCTACTCATTACTTTTGTTGTTCAACATCATACACATACTTCTTACACACTCGGCCTGCCCATTACTTGTTGTTCAACATCATACTCTTACACACTCGGCCATTACTTGTTGTTCAACATCATACTCTTACACACTCGGCCATTACTTGTTTCAACATCATACTCTTACACACTCGGCCATTACTTGTTGTTCAACATCATACTCTTACACACTCGGCCATTACTTGTTGTTCAACATCATACTCTTACACACTCGGCCATTACTTGTTGTTCAAAACATCATAACTCTTACACACTTCGGCATCGGCCATTACTTGTGTGTTTCACCTCTACTCTTACACCTCGGCCAGTACTTGTTGTTTCAACATCATATCTACCACTCGGCCCATGTACTTGTTTTCTCAATCATACTCTTACCACTCGGCCCTTCTTGTTGTTCACACATCTACTTCTACCCACTCACGGCCTCGGCCCATGACTTGTTTGTTGTCAACATCATACTCTTTACACACGTGCGGGCCGGTCCCCCCCATGTTACTTTTTGTTGCAAATCTATACTCTTCACACTCGGCCATTACTTGGTTTTTCACACTCATCTCTTACACACTCGGCCATTTCTGTGTTTCAATGAGCCATACGCTACACACTCGCCATCGACTATGGTTGTGCCGATATCATACCTACACACTCGCCAATTACTGTGTCAAACAGCATTCCTTACACACGCGCCATTACGTTTGGCAACATCATACTCTTTACCACACTCGGGCCTTAACTTGTTTCAACATCATACTCGTTACACACTCCGGCCATTACTTGTTTCAACAATCATCCTATCCACTCGGCCATTACTTTGTTTTCAACATCATACTCTACACACTCCGCCATTATTGGTTGTTCACAATCATACTCTTACACACTCGGCCATTACTTGTGGTTCCACATCATACTCTCAACACCGGCATTTCTTGTTTGTTTCCACAACTCTTACAACACTCGGCCATTACTTTGTTTCATCAACATCTACTCTTACACCACTCGGCCATTACTTGTTTTCAATTCAAAACATCATACTTCTTACAACACCTTCGGCCTTACTTGGTTCACATCATACTCTTACAGACACTCCTCTGCCATTACTTGTTGTTCAACATCATACTCTTACACACTCGGCCATTACTTGTTGTTCAACATCATACTCTTACACACTCGGCCATTACTTGTTGTTCAACATCATACTCTTACACACTCGGCCATTACTATACCTAGTTACTTTAGAAAAAAACAAGTGTGAGCACATCATGAGTCCATGACAAACATTATTAAAGATTTCCTTGATATCGACATCAGTCACTAGTGGCAAATATGCAATCTATTTAATGTTTCTTCCCCTTTACCATACTATAATGGCATGATGGATACAGTTGGTAAAGTATGACCAAATCAATGATCAATCTGACACTACTACAAAAGTTCATTGGCAATCAAATATTTTGCCACAAGCCATTCTACAAAGACACCTACTGAAAGCACTTACTTGAAACATGGAAGAAGTATACAGCAGGGTACCATCACCTCCTACGCAAATTATCAAATCTATTTCATTAAGTGCTTTTTTCTGGCTCTCTAAACAAACACAACAAACACAACAACAACTCATCATCAAGTAATAAATCAGATTTTAGTTACAAGTAAAATATAAAGTAGACCTAGAAATCGTATTATCACCACTCCTCAATAAATAGCAACTCAAACAAGTCTGTCAATCTGAGCATGCTCATTGGTGCAGAATACAGTGTGCATGAAATAGAGATTAAATAAAGGTTTATACAGTAGTTGATAGCATGTGTGAGACTTTCTTCTTTCAAAGAAGAATTTGACTGTAATTTTAAGCTTAGTCTAAGAGATTACAAACAGAGACAAATAAACTGAATAGCCTAGAACGGCATTGTGAGACAGCTCAACTGTGAGTCATGGGAAAGAGTCAGGACATGTTTATTTGCTACTAAAGACTAACATTTCCTCTACCTCAATTTGGAGAAATGTATTCCAGAAACAAGTTAAATGTACTGTTACACATTATGAGAACTCAGGATCTAGCGTTTTGACTGTTCGAGGGCAAACAAGTACACTTATGTCTTCAGTATAACTGAGTCTTACGTATGTAAATCCATTTTTTGCTGGAGCTAGTATTTTTCTTGTGTTGCTTCCAAATATTATGGTGAACTGACTTCATATAGTTACATAATACTAGTAGAAAAGGTAATGTGCTTGCTTTCTAATATGTCAAAATTTAGTTATTTTAAACTACATTTGGCTGATTAACTGCAAGTTAGGCGGGGTTAATCCCAGGCGGGAACTTCTATGGGTGCGGTTAAGGATGCCGGGTGGGCGCAGGCGCACTAGGCCACACGGGTAAAAGAAGCCATTTGCAAGCTCTGGGAAACCAAACAGAAGCAGGGTAACTTTGAGCTTAGTTTGTTGACGTATCAATCACTTCGGAATGGCCGAGGACAGTGGAGATGTGCACCGAGACACTCCAGTCGTAAGTCCCGAGCTAGTCGCCTGTATCCAAAGGATTGTGGCTGGGGCGCACAGTGCCGAGTCTGCTCGGGCCTCCACGGGGACCGTCCCTCGCAACTAGCGGTGGCACTGGCTCAGGTAGGTATTACAGTTTTTTGGCTTCCTTTGCTGGGTTGGTGTTACCCTGATCGTGGGCCTTGTTGGCCACAGTGCTACCTTCCTTCTCACTCTCTCGACCCCCCTGTCCTTTCACCTTCCCATTACCTTTGTCTCTCGCCCTACCTCCTTTCTTTTCTCTTTGATCTTAGTCGACCCTATTTGTCATAACGACCTGGTGGGATTGTGCTATTGAGGGTGGCGTTACCCCCTCAGCGAGCATTGGTGGAGTGTTTCCCCTTGCTCTTGCTGCCTTTTGCTTGCTTTGGCCATGGTCATCCATGAGTGCTAGTCTTTGATGGACATATGCACTCATGGTTTAGGTCCATGGGTTTGTGCTCACTGCGTTGTTGTTGCGCATGTGGTACAGGTTTGGGAGTGTTCGGCCTAGACAGAGTGCGTGAGTTGGATCTGCCCACCCTCCCGAGTGCACCAGTGGCGGTGGAGCAAGGAACTGCTGGTTCCTCGAGTGTAGTGACACCTGCTGAACCTAGCAAGTCAGTCAGCGAGGATGCCCCAAAGGGACCTCGGAAGTTCATACTGGGAGTGAATTCCCTGGTTGTGCCGTCGCGGATCGTGAAACGGATCCTTAGTGCAGATTTTGGGGACATGGCTGAGCTGTCCAATGAGAACCTTGAGTCGGAGAAGAGGCGATCTGGCGAAGGGGAGGACACTAAGTCAACCCCTCGTGTTAAGTTACGCCCTCTCCCAGACCTGCTAGCATGGTCTCGTGCCTTCACACTGTATACAGGTGTGGTACTCAGCAAGTACCCTGGTAAGGGCATGGAGCTGGCGGCGTATCAAGCCATGATCTTGCACGGGCCAGATACGTGTGACTGGTGGAGGACGTATGACCCACAGTTTCGTGAGCAGTTCACGGACTTGGAGTCGGCCGACTTCACAAAAATAGATCAGACGTTGTATTCCCGGTCCCTCTGGATGGCTAGTACTATGGGAAGTCCTCGGGTGGCCACACCCACGAATGTGGAGCACGCCGTGCAGCCTCGGGCGAAGAGACGTCAAATTCAGGTGTGCTATGCGTGGAACGATTGGAAGGTGTGTCCCGTTCTTCCGTGCCGCTATGTGCATTCATATGCAAAGTGTGGAGGAGACCACAGGAGGTCTATGTGTTCCCACACAGCGTCAGATGCTACTAGTGGGACAGCAGCAGACTGATCCGGTCCTGCGGCGCTCAACTCTCCATGCTTCCAGCATTGGATTGAGTGACTCTGTTACATTTACATTATGCTATTTGTGCTGACTGATTGTTTTGTTGCTGTTGCAATTCACTGTGTTGCTGATTGTGATGGTGTGCTCTTATTCATATTTTGTTAAGGGGGGATGTCAGTTGTACATCTTGTTTAGAATGTAGGAGGCAGTAGTCTGTTTTATCTCCTACGAAATGGAAGGACTTTGTCCACATAGGTATTGCCCTGCCACCTCATACCGAGCAACCAGTGGTCCTCAGGATGAACAGGAACTGTCCTGAAGGCACCCTGGACATCGAACTTGGCTAACATGGCACCCCGACCTAGCGCCAGCACTCTCCTGCACGCCTCGTCTACAGATGTGTAGTGCAGACTGCACAGAGCAGGATCGATACGATCATTCACACTTCCTCCCGGTGGGAATGAGAGGTCAACGATAAGACGCCACTTATCAGGTTGGTGTCCTTCGGGACTAACCCGAACCTGTTCACTTGTATGGCTACGGCGCTACTTGGGTCAATGGGCCCCAGCACTCTGCCCGATCTCAGCTCGGACGCTAAAAATTCTGTAGTAAGGCTGGGTCTTTCTTCAGCCGAGTGCATATTGGAGCTTGCACCCGTACATTGACATGACCCGTACCCAAAGCCAATCCGAAAGCCCTCACGTAAACCCTTTACCAGGTACGTGCGATAGGCGCCATCCAGGTGGTCTGCCAAGGCTACTTCCCAAGCCTCAGGTTGCATCGGAAATTCGACATGGCTCCACCCAGGTACCGCCGGGAGCACCCGGTTCTCCGGCCTCTTGCCATCGAGAGCCAGCAGATGATGCGTGTACGCATAGACCCCAGCTCTGCTTCCTACATTATAAACAGGAAATGCACTGACGTCCCTTGCCTAGTGCGGCCACTACCTATATGGTATACGGCGGACAGGGCGCTGACATCCCCTACCAACCTAGGTCTCCGCTCTGCCCCCAAGATCTACAATGCAGTTGCAGACGGCCTTCTTTGGATCCTGAGAGCTCAGTATGATGTGAATAGTATCCATTACCTGGATGACTTCTTGCTTCGGAGCTCCTGACACTCCACAGTGTGAAGTTTCCCTGAGCAGAGCCTTAGCTCGCTGTACACGCCTGGGTGTACCTGTTGCCCCGGATAAGACTGATGGCCCAAGCATGGTCTTAGTATTCCTAGGCATCCAGCTTGACACACGGTCCTTGACAATGAGTCTCCCCTCATCCAAGTTGGAGAGGCTACGGACGACTATCCGGATGTGGATGGGCAAAAAGTCATGTTCCAAGCGGGAACTACTGTCAATCATTGGTCAGCTCCAGCACGCATGTTGTGTGATCAGACCTGGCAGGGCATTCCTCAGGTGCATGATCGACCTGTCGAAGAGGGTGAAGGAGCTGCACCACAAGGTCCGTCTGAATGCTGCATTCCGCTCGGACCTCAGGTGGTGGGGTTGTTTCCTTCCTATCTGGAATGGAGCATGCTCTATGGCCAGTGCGGCTCTGAGAAAGCCACAGGTTATTTTGACTTCCGATGCCTCCGGGAGTAGGGGGTGCGGGGCGTACACGTCCACTGGGGAGTGGTTCCAGTTGGCACTAATGGAGGACTGGAATGGGGTACACATTACTGTGAAGGAGCTCCTGCCTATCGTGCTTGGGGTGGCCATGTGGGGGCCCAGATGGAAGGGTCTCACAGCGCAATGCCGCTGTGACAATGCTGCTGTGGTGGCCATTATAAACTCTGGTAGAAGTAGGATGGATCGGGCCATGCACCTGATGCGATGTCTGTCCTTTTTTCTGGCCAGATGGGAGGTATCACTGGTGTGCACACACATCAGGGGGGTGGATAATGGTGCAGCTGATGCACTTTCACGTAATGACCTACCTTCTTTTCAGCGCTTGGTGCCAGATGCAGCCAGGGAACCATGCAACTTTCCAGCACAACTACTCCAGTGTGTGGTGTCCAGCACTCCAGATTGGACAGATAGACTGGATCAAACTGTTCAGTCTCTGTTTGTGAGTGGGCTGGCCACCTCCACGCACCAGACTTATTCAAGTGGTCAACGCAGGTACCTTCGCTTCTGCGAGGCAATGAGTGTGCAAGCGCTACCAACTAGGGAGGAAATGCTCTGCAGATTTGTCGCTCAGCTGGCCCAGGATGGCCTCAAACACCGCACGATAAAGATGTACATGGCAGGTATCCGTCATCTCCACATTGAAAAGGGCCTTGGTGATCCATTCCTTCCTTCACTGTGCAGACTGCAGTATGTACTTCGTGGTGTGAAGTGGACGCAAGCAGTCGAGGGTGGAAATTGTCGACAGCGCCTTCCTATCACTCCTTCATTACTGAGGGCCGTTAAGGGCATCTGGGATCGTGATTCTGATGACCCAGATCTGGCAATGTTGTGGGCAGCCTGTTGCTTAGCCTTCTTTGGTTTTATGAGGGCTGGGGAGCTGACAGTCCCGAGTGACCAGGGCTATGACCCCACCATTCACCTGTCCTTGGGTGACATATCCGTTGACAATCCAGCTGATCCGGGGGTGCTGGGGGTCCGGCTGAAGGCGTCAAAGATAGACCCATTTCAAAAGGGTATCTCCCTCTTTATTGGGAGAGTAGCATCAGACATCTGTCCCGTGGTTGCTATGCTGGCGTACCTGCTGGTTAGAGGCCACCAGTCCGGTCCCCTATTCCTATTCAGGGATGGACGATTCCTGACACGTCAGCGGCTGGTGGTTGCAGTACGAGATGCCCTTCGGTTGGCTGGTGTGGACGCCAGTCTGTACGCTGGCCACAGCTTTAGGATCGGAGCAGCCACTACTGCTGCCGCTAGAGGTGTGGAGGATTCTGTGATCATGACACTGGGTAGGTGGAGGAGTCTGGCTACCTGGACTATGTGAGGATTCCAGGTGAACAACTGGCCAGATATTCCACCATGCTGTGCTGACTATGTCATTCTGACTCTTTCAGAGGTGTGCTATTATACTAATGGCATGTGTGTTGAGTATGATTTGTCCATTGTGGAGTTAGTATGTTGTATGTGGAGGGGTGCTGGCTTGGGCATAGTCTTGCCTCCTGTGGCGGGATTAATGGGGCGACCCACCCCTTTAATTATCCCCAATTAGCACCTGTTAATTGGGGGAGTAGCCAAACCAATTCAGCAACTAGTGCTGCGGGAAATAAGTAAATTAATAGTGGTTACCAGTTCGTGGGTAAAGGTGGTAAGTAGAGTGAGAGCTGCAGGATTAATCAAGTGTTTTAAGATGTTTGAAGATATACTTTTCAAAAGAGCATGCTATTTCAAGTACGTCTGTGTTGGTATTTCAGTCAAGTACGTCTGTGTTGGTATTTCAGTCAAGTACGTGTGTTATTGCTTAAGCATTTTCAATTTGATTACAAGCTCTACTGCAAGAGCAGTATAGTACTAGATAATTATGCATGTGAGTAGCTGCATTTGATTGAGCTGAAATTACCTAGCAGCACAGTCACATGATTAAGATTTTCATTATTATAATTGAAACCTAGGTTTCAATAGACTTAAAAACAAAACATAAAGAGTATGTGTAGATGGCAAACTGTGCCCCATTAAAATATCAGCAAGGACATGCATCACATTTTTTCATCACCAGCCAAGATAATTGAAAGTGTGCTTTGGGATTTAGCATCTTCAGCTCTAGTATATGTTTAGCATTACTAATAAAGCATTTAAGATACAGTCTGGCCAACAGCACTTACAAAAAACTAATGCTTTACAAGAAGTACTTTCAATGATTCAGTCATTTTAGGCTGAAATAATTAAATTTTTCTCAGTTCTAACAGAAAATTTTTTATTTTTATAAGTAGTTTTACTCATACATAATCTAATAACTTTCATATGAACTAAAACATATATCTAGGTGTTGTGTGTTTATGTGCTTCAACAAGTACTTGAAGTTGTGTTTCTCCTCCAAACGCTTGCAGATGTGCTTGTACAAGACCAAGTGCTCCATGTCTGGTAGGGATGAGTAGTTTTGGCCATTTCTCCCACAAGAGATATGTGTAGAATAGCCCTGACAGCAGGCATCAACTTCATCAAAGTAAGCAAAAATGCTTAAAAAATTTGGAGTATGCTGTATCTAATGTTCTTAACAGCTGGCTCTGTCATTAACCCTCAGTGCGCATGCGGGAGAGGATTATAGTAGTCGTCCTGTCTGTTTGTCACAGAGATTACTGGCAGGAGTCCGTACAGGATGAGAAACTATTGGAGGAGCTAGGCTCTCCCAAACCTGTTTGGTCAAAATTTTGAACATAAGTAAAGGACAGGGCAGAGAGTGCACACTAACTCTGCAAGAGCCAGGGTAGACATAGTGCTACAGCATCACCAGGGAGGTATGTTTGACAATGCCACCCTTTCAGTACTCAGAGGTGGCAGCCATCTCACAGAACAGGCAGAGTCACCTTTCAGGGCAGTTAGTCCTAAAAGAAGAGGTCAAAGATTAAAATGAAGGCAGACACTCCATCATTGTCGTAAGCATACACACAGCTGTCACTGTCACAAATGTGTCAAAAATTATCGAAACCTACTGAAGTGATACAAGAGGTGTCGGGTGTAATGCCAGTATCAGAACTGATAAACATAGTGGTGAGAGAATCAGCACCTCCACAGGCAAAAGATACATCCACTTCCAGTTGAAAGAATTACACTTTTTTTTTTTTGAGAAGCAATCACAAAAGATGCTTAAGGTCCAGAATGTGGTAAAGGGTATAGAAATAGAATTCTCCAAAACACCAAGACAGGGGCAAAGGCCTACCCCTTACCAGACAACCTCAGAGGAGAGAGAAATGATAAATGCAAAAGTTGCAGCCCTCCTCCATAAAGGGGCATAAAAGAAATAGAAGCATGAGCAGTTCTACTCAAGCATATTCCTGGTTCCAAAAAAGGATCGCCAATCAGGCTTAAAAGACCTTCAACCACAATGTTGCTACTGGCAACACTTCATGATGGAAGGGATGCACATACTAAGAGGAACACAGAAGCCATGAGAATGTGAGAAAATAGACTTGCCAATCATGACATTCACCAGGCGGCAGACACAAGCTCTGAGTTTGTTTCACAAAATTCTATTACAACCCAGTATTTCCAAGTAAAAGCAAGTACAGAGGCACCCACACCATTTAAGGTTGCTGACCCTGTGCCAAACTTCACTAAACAGAATCCTCTGGTTTATCAATCTTTACCCGTAAACTTACAAAATGACTGGAGTTCATTTTCTATTCGAATTAGTGGCGGATGTACCTAATTACGATGATAATAGGGGCACTCATGCTATCAGTATACACTGGGATTGACTTACTACACTTGATATACTCAGGACTATGTAAGGGTCTAGAAATTAAGAGTGATTCATGAGTCAGAAATTCAAAATTCATCCACTGCCTTATAACTATCTTCTGGAGGTGACCTGCAACACATTACCTTCACCTATATATTCTTTCCTCCAATATCATCTACATACATACCTTTATTGTCTGGTGACCAGGAAGTAAACGACTTCCTAACTTCTTCAAACTCTGGATCCTCATCAATTTCCTTCTCATGAAAAATGGATGGCTCCACAGTCACTTGCAACATTTTCTCCTAAAGTTAACGAGTGAACCACACATACATGTACACACACACACACACACACACACACACACACACACACACACACACACAAAATAATAAAACAAAATGGTTTAAAAATTGATGACCCCCCCTCCCGAACTGAGTGTTAATTAGGTACGTAGGTGGGATCATAAAACAGTCCCCACTCCTATCAGTCATGCAAGCTCCTATTTGCCTGGTAGCATAATCTTCCAACCTATTCACTGATATTTAACTAATGCCAGAACAAATTAATTCCTTAGCCAGCATAAGTAGTCAAATTTTATCAAAGATACTGTAATTACTTATAAAGGTTGAATATAATATCAACTTCAAATAGACTATTCTAATGATAATCATGCAAACACAAACTAACAACATTACGAACAATTTCACAACTTGTACCATAATGTATCAATACGTTGAGTTGACTAACCTTCACCAACCAAGCAGTAAGCTCCTTGAACTTCCTGGTTACTCCTACATCCTTAAACTTCTTTATGACTAAAATCTGTAAGTGTTGCAGGATATACATCCTAGTTCCATCAAACACTATGGACACATTTGAAACTTACATTAGTGGGAGATTGAGACCAAACCAAATGATGTTCACCATCTTTGTCTTCTATGTCCACCTTTATCTTGCTCCTAAAAAGCAATAATTAGTCATGAGTATCTCTGCAAAAACACAGCACACAACTCACGAAGCCATCATTCATCAAATATAATACTAGACAAAGTATAAGAATCTTGGAATACGCCTGTATTTAGGGAATGTTCATTATGTTGTTGTGGCGGTCGTTAAATAGTAGCACCGACCATTATTTTCATTAAGACAATCGAATATTTAAAGTGATTCCATATGCAATGACAATAAATAAACTAAACAAGGAAGAAGCTGCTGAAATTGAAAGCAAATGGACCAACATATGTATATATATGTGACAGGCTCTGCAAAATCCAGGAATTTGTTTAAATTTTCTTTTGAAAATCTTGATATACTGAAAATTACTCTACTTGAACTATACAACATAGTGTACAAAGGATTTTAACTGTGGACATTCAAAATGCAATTGCAACTTCTTTCGGCTGAATTCCGTATACTATAGTCCATGAACGTAGCACCGAATGTATTCAGCAAACAATAAATGGCGTGGGTTTCTGGTTTGCCACTTAATAAGAAGAGAGGCTTCTCAAAGGTATGGTAAGCATCACTTGAATTGAGGGTCTGCTAATTCTATAATACCATTCTGTGCCAATTACATTAATTTGGTTAAATAAAATAGCTTTATATGAATGCAGAGACTTTTATTACTAGCTATGAGAGTGTTGGGTTCATACAGAGTACCGCTTGCACTCCGCGAGAAGTCTGTCTAATTCTTTGGGTGAAATATTCTCAATTTTTCGCTTTTTATTTATCCCTTTGCACGAACGATAGCTACCACGTTCTCAAGTCAGGTAATGTTGTATTTTGAGTATTACAGTTTTTCTGCTCTTCTAAAAATTTCCGTAATTCCTCATCGTCAAGACTAACTGATTGTTCACTCTCAATGCTACAAGATGGCGGCGGTACTTCTTGCCTTTCACATTCCCTTTCTACTCCACTTCGAATATTAGAGAAAAGATTTTCAATGACTTCATCGGAATAAAACTTGGCAGCATCCATTACATTAGCCACTCAGTTTCTATGCCATTCGCACATGACCAGTACATAATAAATTGCTTATCATTGGATACAGCAGGAATATTACTCGTCTGTTGGTGGCATTACACTCGTGCCTGTGGCACTCGTGTAAATGCTAGCCGACAGACTCGTGATATTCTCAGGTATTCAATGACTAATCTATAGGTAGCTATATATAGTCCAGTTTTACTTATAAGAAACAGCATACCAAGCAATCATGACATATATACACAGTAGTATTAACAACCCCCTTACCCCATTACTACAAAGGCTACCTGCAATCATACCTGACAGACATAAGTTTCCCAGTAATCATGTTCACTCACTTGTCCGCAGCAGGAAGACTTTCCCACAGCCTTCCTCGTCGACCGCATTTACCCTCCTCAGTAAACTCAAACTGAATCGTAGACCTGTGAGACACCAACAGCCAGATTCCTCAATAAACAACATGTAGCATTTATGTATGTATCAAGCCTTGGAAGAAGCAGTTATAATGAGCAAAATAGCTATAAATGAATAAGATATGACTGAACTGGATAATAAATCTGTGAGCTCCTTATATACATAGAAGACAGGTATACATAATAATGCTTGCCTCCATAAATATCCTTCAGCCAACTTACTTACTATATATTATATATATATATATATATATACATAGCAACATTCGAATTGCAAAAATATATAGAGAAACAATTAATTGAGCAGATTAACTAAAATTAATTTCTGTGTATAAGAGTATTGTCAAGAAAAACATTGCAACTGATTGGCTGCAACACTTCTATGTATCGGGTAGTCTCGCCAAGCCAGACTCTTTACCAACCGTTGATTGCAACAAGGGAGAAGGAAGTCTGGGAATGTAGTTTGAGGCTGATATAAAACTTGGCTATGCAAGGTTATCTTCTTGATTGTGGAAGCAGCAGCCACTCAGTAAAAATTACACCCAGAGAGTTGGAGACTATCTTAAACCCATGGCTCAGTGTAACGACCTGTTACCAAATATTCAGTAGGAATCACAAATTATTTCTTTTGCGGGTAAAAGGTTAAAAAGTCTTCATTCAATTCCTGCAGAGTCTACAGTGTTCTTTGTCTCTCTAGTTATAGAGCTGAGGTTTGGTGCTAGGGTTAGGAGCACCACCCAAAACCGGTTGCTATCGTTGCAGTTCCGCCGTCCTGGCAGTATGCCTAAGTTATCCCTTTCCCAATAATGTAGACTTGTACTACTTGAATACTCCTCATATTTCATTTCAAACCCTTTCTGTTTTTTTATATATTTTTTTACAAATCCAATAGTTTCTAGAAAGTTTTGTGGTTGTAAGAGAAGATATAGTGCATATTGTAATGGAGCTGCACATTACTTTTACTATAGCTTCTAGATACACCATGTGAACGTTTCTGTAAAGCTAAATCATATGTTGGTCATGTAAACAACTAATTTCTTGTCTGCACAGTGCATGCATATAAACCTAGAGGCTATGAAATGATAATAGCAACAATAACTGTCATCAACAACAATTACATCAGTGAAATTAATGGCTAGTTTGAGCACATATGTATGCACATCAAGTGAGCTAGCCAAGCTCAACATTAACTAATACATTGCACTGATTAAGGGCGCCCTACCACCGGAACTTGTGGTCATTTCATCATTCATAATACCTAAACTTGTACAATGACTTTACGGTATTTGACAACAACTATAGCATTCATCATAAAAAAAGATATTTTTAAATTTCAGGAATAGTAGCTTCCTACAATACTTGGAATTGACATAGTCTTTCTTAAAGTACTGTACACCAGTGTACCAGAAATACATAAAACAAACATAAACCCGGCTTTATAGTATATCTCACTTGCATTGATGCTCGCTCACTCAGGGTTTCATACAGAGGTAGGGACGCCCTGGGATCCCCCCCAGAATTTCATGAAATAAATTAACAATATTTACTACTTAATGGTATTCTGTGGTTATGATTTATAATGGTATTCTGTGATTTTGTTGTCTGTATATATCTAATATTTTTGGTGAAAATTCACTTCAGTTAATTGAGGTCCTTCAATTGCAATACGCATTAAGTCTTCCAAGATTGATGTCACTAATTCTAGGCCTGAGACAATTTTCAATCAAATGGGCGTGGTTTCAGCAAAAGTGGGTGTGGTCGAACAAACGTGTGGGGGGGGGGCCCTCCTTCCTAAACTCTTCCCCACCCCCACCCCAGAAAAAAATCCTGTATGAAACCCTGTCACTAGTGATAATACTAATAATAGTTACAACAATTATAATCAAAAAACCATAACAACAACCATGACAACATTAACAATAACAAAGGGCAGAGTGAACTAAGCCACAACTAAAATATCGCACAACAATAACATGCCTAGATGTTGTTGTAGTAATCTTCCAAGTATACCATCACCATGCCCACAAGCTCCTCCACTTCTGCATAATTGTTGGCACTTGACATGACAAAGTAAAACTGAAAATGTCCTAACACTAATAACAAATATGTGTACAGTTGTAGAGTGACAAGTTTAAAGTGATGTTTAGATTACATAAACCTTTTCAAGCAAATTCTTGTTAGTAATTGCTTCTTTTTTTCCCTTCTAAATGTCTTCCCAAAGAACCTATGGCATTGTTTATACAATTGTTCAATGAGAATATTTAATGACGATTTTAGCTCCATAGAAATTGAATAATACTAACCAATCAATACCTTTAGCATGTACTGTAACTAAATTTACAAATTTTATATAAAGGTCAAACAATTTCATGCTAATGCAAGAAATTTGACACTAAAATTCAATAAATGCACTGGGTCCTACTCTAGTTTGGCTGACTTGGCTCACTGCACTTCTTGTGCAGCTGCACCTCATTGATGAAAATCAGCACCAACTGCTACACTTGTCCTAGCAATAGAGAACATCCATGTTTACATGCACCAGAGAGTATGAAAATGTGATAAAGGAGCTTAATAACACCTGTTTCCTTGGTTATCAGTTCAGTTATCTAATTAGTAAAAGCAAC
>WLWD01004146.1_pt1 | contig 43153 bp, 27 predicted proteins | sample 6712731 | NCBI WGS metagenome assembly WLWD01 (sample SAMN12718690, study PRJNA576275) | sponge metagenome | isolation source: marine sponge | host: Mycale hentscheli | place: New Zealand: South Island, Marlborough, Capsize Point | collected 2014-11-01 | reverse complement strand
GCTCGCTTCGCTGAATAATTGGCGAGCGAGACACTTACAGGGGTAACACAATCGAAAATCGGGGATGTTTGTTTATTGGCGAGCGAGCGAAGCGAGCGAGACACTATCAGGGGTAACTCAATCGAGATTTCGCTATATTTATTTATTTATTGGCGAGCGAGCGTAGCGAGCGAGACACTTACAGGGGTAACACAATCGAAAATCGGGGATGTTTATTTATTGGCGAGCGAGCGAAGCGAGCGAGACACTCTCAGGGGTAACGCAATCGAGATTTATCTGTTTATGGGGTACGTGAGACTTCTGTTTTCGCCCGCGCCTCTAATTACGTAAGTTAGGTAAAGCGTTCACAGTTCCAGTATTTTCAATTAACGAGCGCGGAGAATCATCCTGCTGCACTGCCTTACCAACTTTGTTTCAACCAAAAAGTTTACAGCTACTCTCTTCTTGAAACAATTGTGAAGTCTTTGTCAAGCTGCGCTTCTTTGCCACTGCTTTCGAAGTTTAGTCAGGTAATTCTGTTAGTTTAGTCTGGGATCAGAGACTTTAGATGCTCTGATGCTAACTGAGAATGGAAAGGGTTACACTGTGCACTACAGTTAGATGTAATTTCTGTCCTATTTTTCTGTAAAAAGAGTTTGCTCGCTCGCCATGCATTTGCGCTATTCGAGCACACCACTAGTTTATTTGTATATATGTATGGACGTACGCAAGGCATTTTTGTACTTTGACCCTCGCGTTTTTGTGTTAGTTCGGTTGTCGACCCCGTCCCAAACTTCACTAAACAGAATCCTCTGTTTATCGATCAGTACCCGTATCACCCTAGAAATTGAATTGTTTACCTTTTTGAATTCTTTTGCGGGTGCAGTTAACTTACGGGACTATTCGAGTTAGTGGCGGTGGTAAGTCAATGCGCTCTTTGTCATGGTTATAAGCCGTGCGCAACAGTATTTACTTGAAAATACATTGTCCACTATACTACTGCGAAGTTAAGTCTGTGTAGGTGCATGTCCAGTTGTGTCAAAGCATTGTGTGTTACAACCACTACTTAGCTAAAGAATATCACAAAGAAAACTTTTAAATAACGTGTATTGTTTTGTTGTTGTTGTTTTCCTTCAATTCAAGCAGTTGCAGAGAGTTGTTACTATGGCACTGAAATCCCTTTACCGTGTATGCTAAATTAAAAAACTGGACCTTATTTTCAGTAGCTTCAGTGTTAGAAGTCAAAATCATTCATATAAAAATAGTATAGTCTTTAGGCTCGCTCGCCATTTGTGCTCAAGCACATCACTAGTATATATATATATATATATATAGGGGACTCATTAGAGAGTCAGCTCGGCTCGCTTCGCTCCCTTCGCTGAACTAGAAAATGGTTCCATTGAAGTCTGCAGAGCAAGCTAAGGGGCTAGGCAAAAAGAAAAGCTATAGCAGCTATAAAATATTACATGATATTGAAGTAATACAACAAACTAACTAAATCTTCAAGGAGCATCATGGAAAAGACTCAAACTAGGCCTTCAAGATCTTTTATTATTTATTAATTATTATTGTTATTATTTTTTTTCTTTCTTCATGAAGTAAAACCTGAGCAGGTCTGGAATCTATAAACTAAAACAGCACTGCAAACTATGTAATAATAATTTTGTAATTATTCTATAATCTCTTATTCTTCACATTTAATTAACCTTCTTACACTGCACAGGAGAGCTTTAGGATTCGATGGTTCTTCACATTGTGTACTGTAAACAAGCCAATACTGTGGCTGTCGCTGCTGATTCAGAAGCTAAAGGTACTTTAGTGGAAATATTTTCCTCATTTATGGTCTAAATAATTGACAGTAAGTTAAAACAACAAATTATTATAGTTTCAAATTAGCACCAATGCTGGCTTTAGGTAATTCTGTAATTATTCCACACCGAAATTTTATTCGTAGCAGTTACTATACTTATTTTATAACACTACTTTTTTTATTTGTCCTTAGGGCTACTTTTAGTAGTTTTCATATAATACTACATATCTTACCTCTACAGTAGCAGCTTCTTTAGCCTTCTTTTGAGCCCCCATTTTTGGCATTTTTAGTCTCCCATAGCTATTTCTTTCCTGCCTATCATTTATATTGGGTTCAAGAATGCCCGCATTCAAAATGATATTGAAGATTACCATGGTACTCAGCATGCTCAGGCGCCTTTAGCAGAAAAATGGTACACGCATGCCTGTTACAAAAAGTGAAGACAACTTATTCCGAACTCATTAGTAAACTGCTTCGCTTGCTCCGCTGAATAAATTGTTGCATATTTTCCAGTTTGCGTCCAAATCTATACAATGTAGGTCATTCCTAGGAAGTCTTGCCAAGTCAGTTTCAAATCTATAGTACACATACAGGAAAGCATTTCCCAGTGGTACGTAATTGACAATACTAAAAGAGGGATCCCATTAATCTGATTAATGTGGCTTCCAAAGAGGAAAGTGAAGTCAAACAGAAATATGACATATGTGACCGTCTATAGGAAAACCAGGCACAACGCGGCACCCTTCGAAAAAATTTTTTTTGCACTTACGGAGTTGTTGGCGTCCAGATATTGAGCTCTCCAAGTTTTACCGCCAGGAAGTAGTTTTAAATGTGTACTGTGAATCTCTTTAGTGAACTTTCTAACGAGCAGGTTATCTCTTTTTTTGTTAATTGCTTAATTGAAAGCCCTGGTTCCAAATTGTCCTCGGTGCAGAGGTTCTACTGTATTCTGTCTGCAAGGTATTCCTCTCGCACACGTAATCTCGCATAGCCTGACATTTTACAAGTAAAAGATCAGCTATACAACTGGTAAAAGAAAAAAGAAAAAGAAAAAGACAATAAATATACAAAAAGTTCAGGCTACACCGTCCAGGGAGGGGGGTATGGTGGGGAGACGGTGGAGCCACAGCGATGCGTTGCCCCGCCATAAAGCAACTGCCACGCGGCCAAACAGGTACCAATTTGGTAAACAATTACAATTTGTAAAGGGTCCACTACACCACATACATAACCCATCACACATACAAACACCACTGCCATGCAAGATATAATCCCTATTATTCTACCAAACACTAATTATCTCATGAGCTTACTTATTAGAAAGTTCTAGAATGCATTGTTTGCAGTGCAAATAATACAAGAACCATTTTCAATTCATGTCATCTGCATGATATATTCCATGCCATATTATTTCAGTAGCAGTACATGTACCGTTCATTGCTATTCCATTATTGCATGCATTACGCGCATAGTCTCAATGTCTGGACAGTATATGTACTGCTACTAAATAATTTCATTAGTTGACACTGTGCATACTGAAATAATATGGCATGGAATACATCATGCAGATGACATGTCTTAGTCTTTTTCATGTCACTTTTCCCAGAGAAATTATAATACAAGAATTAAAATAGTTAGTAAAAAAACAACAACAACAAAAAACAACTAAAAAACAGCACAAGGTGAAATTAATATGTTATAGTTAACATCTTGTCTGATCAAATGACAATAACTACGGAATAAATAGAGGGTGCTGGTTGAGATGATGTCATGTATGAATTTAGAATTGATAATGTATAATCTGAACACCAGTCAGGAGTTCAAATAATTCTATGCCATCAAATCGACCTTTAAGACTTAGTATCAAGTGGGTAATTTCATCTGGAAGTAGGTCCAAATTTGTTCTCTTCTTCTGCAAAACTTTCCTCACCACCTACATACATAAACATACACACACACCTGTCATGCTCAAGTAGCTACAATAGTACTAAAGGTGTGTTTCAGCACAAAAATGGCAAGCAGTGAGTAAATTAGCTAATTAACTAGTGGTGTGCTTGTGAGCGAGCTTCCCTAGTTAGGCTACATACGATTATAGTATTGTGATTATTATTAGTTTTTAACACTCCTGCGACTAAAAAAGCTAAATGTAATATTTCTTTCATAAGCAAATTCTATGGCACAAATATACTTGGTGAAGTGAGTGAGAAAAAAATGGTGACAAGTACATATATATGGTTAAGATATGCCTCATCTCTAAATGTGATGAGTCTTGCCATCTATTACATAATTTCATTTATAATAAAAATTATTCTTTGGCATTGTGTTGTCGTTGTTGTTTACAGTTTTATAAAAATATGTATTTTTTAATTCTGATAAACTTTGGTTATCAGGTAGATCAATATCATTGAATTGAACAATATAAACAATTATAATAATTCTGCCTAACAAAAGAATTTGGTGGAATTATTTGCTCTAATACTGGCCACTATACATAATATGTGGGTTACTTCTGCATCTAGCTATTGTGCATAGTAATTGAATTTATTTCAGTGTACACTACAGTCATTCCGCAACCAAACCGGAAGCCAGACGTTTTGTGTACGATTTTATTTTTTGACCATTCCTTACCGCCAAAACCCCGCGAAATCTCGCCTAGATTTTGGTCAATTTCAATTCTATACAAACTAGCGAATGAGCGTACAGCACTGCTGGTTTGAGTCGTATTATTTTCTGCATATTCTAGGCTTGTACTGAGAACAGAAAACATTCGTTTATCTAAAGTATAACTCAAAATCTAGCAACTCTATTGCATGCCCTGAATATTTGACATCCTCACAAAATTGGTGAAAGAAAATTTTCGGACACACCCCCAGCTACCATACCCACCTTACTAAAATTGCATAACATGCTTGAATGACCAGAACAAGTATTACCTTGTGCAGCCAGCTGGAAAAGTCATAAACTTTTACCCAAGTTTGTGGTTATTCGATAAAGCCAAGTAACCAGATTTCATGGTAAGACTAAAGTATCTATGGCTTCCACTTAAAACAATTAATACAATACATTAAATCCCTCAGGAAATATATTCAAATTGACCCTCTATCTGGTTGTTGGTGGTATATCAGGTAAGATGACATTGAAACAATAAAAAAAATCATTATGAAATAACACAATAAATCAATCCTTTGCAGTGTAATGACTGAATCACGGAGTGGTAGAAGTCTCGCCACAGCGTCTTCAGATGACAGCAGTTCCCAGGTAGTTTGCTTTTTCTGTAATGGCTCCCATCATAACATGAGCAGTCCCATGCAGTGGAAGAAAGAAACTGCACGGACATTTGCCTTGTCATATCACATCCCACAAGAGGGTGTAGTATGTCAGGCATGTAGGAAGGACATAACACGAGTGCTTGTTGACAGCAATCATGTTCCTCGTTGGTCCAAAACGTGTCACAAAAGAGAGTGCTGCATAAAAGAGTGCAAAAATATTGTATTTGTGTCACTACATAAAACCACTACAGAAGATCTTGACAAAGTGCTCCAAGCTTTGGCTTTAGAGAGTTCAATTTCTACTCTACCCATGCCACTGTGCAAACAGCATTATCATACAGTGTACAATCAACTACACCCCACTCAAACCCACTGCAGCACATGCAAGGTATCACTAAGACATTCTAGTCCCAAACCATGCCCTCAACCATCAACAATCGAAAACTATTTAAAAACCAATACTGGCTTTCAGGGTTGCATTGCAGAAAACGATATGGTATGTTACACTTGCTATCGATCACATTTGTTCATTTTGAGACAGTGCAAAACTGTTAGTACAGACAGAGATCTAAGAGAGTGCATTTCTATGATAGACAAGAAAAAGCATACTATTCACTCTATTAAAGATCTGATTGAGGCAAGTATGGATAGAGTGATAGCTGCTGTTGGCAGAGAATTACTGGAAAGAAATGCCTTGCTGCTTCCTGATGTATATGACTGGTTCTGCCTTTTTGCCAATGAGCAGTCACACCACTTGAAAGATGTTGATACATTGAAACTGACTACATCATCTAATATTCTCAGCAATCTAGTCGCTACATTAGAACACCATATTACATATTGTTGCAAGACAAGAAAGTATGGCACACTACTCTACAGGCCCCAGACAGACCTGACAGAGAACCTAGCCAAAGCTTTGTGGAAGCTTCGTCAAAAAGACAAGAACTGTGCGACTACCTCTGATGCATTCAATACTACTCACAGCTCCCAAACCAAAGACAACACACAAGTGTTAAATAATTTGAATTCATTAGCATGCTCGCATATCAACACCTATCTAAGACAATACAAAAAAGACAAGTTTGAGCTATCAACTCTTACAATAGATGAACAAATAGACAAAATTGACCCAATGCTATGGGAGGCAATACAGATCTTAACAAGATCTACGTCTGAAAAATTTGGAGTTACGACTTCTTCACTTTCTAAACACACTAAAAAAGTGCGAAGATTTTTCATTTTTTGTGCTATGATGTTTTGTATCAATGACGATTACACAATACCATTGCATACTTTGGTCACTGATATCATTGATGGTCAGGGTGGTTCAGCCATGCTAATAAAAATACTCAACCGGCTAGGTGCCTGTGCATCTGCTGATACTCTGTCTCGTTACATTCAGCACAAAAATAGTAACCGAACTGATGCTATTTGTGATTACCTTGGCACAGATAGTTTCACGATTGTCTCAGCAGACAATATTGACTTCTTGCATAGTTATGCTCGGGTTTCAAAAGGAAGTAAAAGCAGTACACATGCAACTTCTATACAAGTGGTTCAACCCCAACCTTCTCTTTCAGAACTCAGTATATGTGGTGAAGTGTGTGATACTAATATACTTGCTGTGGGTACACCCGGCTCAAAGAGAACTGGAGAAAAACCACCACCCATGTGTCTCCCACCCTCCAAAAAAAAAGAAAGAAAGCCACGTACAGGAACCGAGCAGTCTAGCCCTCAAACTTTAGATCAGCATGAACACATTTGCATACCCTCAGGTAATACCACTGGACACATTCAAAAATGTAAAAATCTTGATAATTTTTTCCCAAATTCCCAAGAAAGAATAGCACTTTCTGAGTTAAAGGAAGAAATGAATGTGTATATGCTTCAGAAGGTTGCCATTGCCAATAATTGCAATGATAAGTCTCTCCTCAACATTCAGGATTATTTTTCATGTACAAGGGCCACACACACAGAAAAATCACAAGTATATTTTTTGAATATTATGGATGCTGTTGCTGACAATAAAGATACCCTGATGTCAATGTTATTTGACCTACATGTGCAATTTATTGCATCCAGGCGGTGTGAATACTTGGTGGTTGAAGGTGATGCCAAATTATATGAAATTCTTCAATCCCTGAAAGTGGAATACGATAGCGAATTAAAATGGGTTGTGCCATACCCAGGAGATTGGCATGCACTTATGAACTATCAGAAGGCCCTAATGAAACCTTATTTTGATGCTGGTTTGAAGTCACTAGCAGAAGCATGCGGCTACCCAACAGCTTCAATTAAACATTGTAGCCAGTTCAAAAAAACCCACTTATTTATCATGGAAGCTTGGGAGGCTCTATATAGAATCATGTTGACGAAGTTCTTGGAATCAGGGTATGAAATCAATACAGCATTGCTTGATGATGTCATACAATCCCTTCAAGATGTTAAAGCAGAAACAAGAAATACGTTTCTTTCAGAATTTAACTGTATGATTGCTGATATAACCAACAAAGTACCACAATTTAGCAGAAAATTTGATGAATTTATCCACAAAATGTCAAGTTCGGATGATGTATGGAAGCTATGGTCTCAGTTTGTGTTCAGAGATGGCATGGCCTATATAAGTCTATTTCTTGCTATACGTAGTGGTGATTGGCACTTGCGAATAGCAAGTTTAAAAGAAATGGTTCCTGTGTTCACTGCATTTGACCATCCCACCTACCAAAAGCTAATTAGTCATCACATTGCTGATTTATTGGAGTTGCCAGATTCTATCATGGTAATGCTATCACAGGGAGCATTTGTTATAAACATAATGGGTAGGGAGTGGCACTCAGTCGCAATAGACGAAGGCCATGAAATGCTAATAAACAAGCAATGCAAAAATGCTGTGGTGAAACCGTCGGAAGATTATATGAAAAGAATGGCAACATACTTGACTTACCGAACCAGAACTCTTCAGAGGTTCAATGAGCAACTGTTCCCCCAGTCCTACAAGAAGAGAGATGCAATCCCCTCCGTGTTTACATCAAAACCTATGGATAAAAAATTTGAAAGTAATGTCCAATCTCAAATAAAAGCAATGATTCAAGTTTCACTCTTGCCACTGACAGATGTCAACCGTGGTCTGATAAATGTTTTTAATGGCATTGAGGCTACAAATCAGCAACATCACGATCTCCTCAATTTCAGACATATTGGAGAAGAAGACTATAAATTACGGATAATGTATAGCATTCTCAAGGAACCAAGTGTGAAAGCACCAAATAGGAAAAAAGCATTGCAAACCTTCTCAATAAAACAAATAAAAACGGTTCGAGTGTCTCAACTTGAAAAAGATAAAAAATTACTTGTATCTGCTATGAAAAGAAAAATTCTTTTTTCACAAAAATTTGGGAAACCAGTAGAGAAACCAGAGGAACAACTACTAGAATATCCTCTTTCAATAAGTGATAGTGATGGAAATCCTCTCAAGGGGCAAAAATCATATTTAACTAAAGCACTACAAAGAAGATACAAAGATGCTAATCCTCCTATCATTACATCCTGCTTGCCATTAGGCTGGGTACCTCAGTGTTGTATTATTGAGGGAATGTTTCTGATTAATACGTCACCACTACCCAATCACTTCAATTTAGCCAACTATGGTAGCTTTTTACTAAAAAGATTCATTGTTTCCTATTGTAAGAAAGGATGTGCAGAGGTTCATGTTATCTTTGATTCCCCAGATCGACTAGAAAATACACCAAAATACTTTGAGCAGAAATACCGAGACTCAAAAGCTACCATAGCAACTGATCATAAATGCACAGAGCTCACAGGAAGTACCTTGATATCTGGAAAGAAATGGAGGGAACACTACCTCAATTGCAGAAAATGCAAAAGAAAATTAGTGGTATTCCTTGGTGATTACTTCCTTAAAAATTCTAGCACATACCTCAAAGAACATCAAAAGCTGTATGTAGAAGGCGCTTTTGATGGAGAAATTCAAGACACCGCATGGTTTGTCACAGAGAACAACAGCATCCAACCAGATCCCACATTCATTAGCAATGCTGAGGAAACTGACACCAGAATATGGCTACATGCAAGAAAGACAAGGAATACAAAAATTCTTGTATTGTCTCCTGACACTGACATCTATGTAATTGGCATATCTTTACAGTGTGCACAACTGAAAGACGTCATGGTACGCATCAGCAAACAGAATGCAAGAGAAACTGCTTTTCTTAGTTTGTCGGCATTGGTTAAAGCCTTAACAAATGACCCAGATTTAGGAAGATTAAACAAATCAGATCTACCCCAGCTGCTCCAAACTATTTATGTTACGACCGGGTGTGACTATATTTCCTTCTTTAGTCAAGTAGGAAAGGCCACTTTTTAAAAATATTTCTTTCAGTATGCTTCATTTATAATTGACCAAGAGAACCCACATACTCCTGGCTCATTAATGCATACTAATATAACCAATGATGAATGGAAACATGGATTACTCTCCTTTCTTAGGCTAATTGGTACCGTTTATTTTAAAAAACATTCATCAGCTTTCGACGTGCAGTCTCCGGTGACACATTTCACCCAGTTTTGCAATCCATCTATTTCCACTGAAGAGCAACATTTCAATTGGTTAGAGAATATCAGACAAACAATCTGGTACCGGACTAAATTTGATAATGAAATGCTAGCGTCCAACCAGGCCCTTACTTTTCATTGGAAGAGATCTTGTTGGGTAGTACATATGTGGAAACAAGCCGATTCAAATTACATGATCCTTGAACCCATCACAGAGTATGGATGGACATTAAAAGATAGTCAACTAAAAATCAAGTGGGACACTGAAGACAATCTCAAGGCCATTAGAGAGACAGTGACGACACTTACTAGGGGTTGCAAATGCCTTTCAGGCTGTCATACTAAAAGGTGTGGATGCATGAAGAAAAACCAATTATGTTCTGCTGGATGCGAGTGTACTCATTGTACTAACACCCACTCCAGTACCTCTACAACTACAACCCTCACCACTGAATTACCTTCTGATGACCGTGATGACCTGGACGATGACCTGGACAACATCATGACCAGCGTATTTGGAGGGGACGACCATTATGAGACAGACCTGAATCAAGGAAGTGAGAATGAGGAGAGTGAATACAGTGATGGTAATGAAGAAGTTGAAGAAATTGACAGTGCAGGCACTGACAGTGATTACTAACTTACTAATTGTTAATAGTCATTGGACATACAAATCACAATATTATAGTGTACAGTATTTTGTGTGACATTTTATTTTCAGACACTGGTTTCTATAAAGTAAAGCAATAGTAATAATCACCTAGTATTAGCCCTTAACTAAATAAATTATTATATCGTGTACCAGTTTATTCCAGGAGATATTCTTGATCACACAGACAGAGTTCAGAGTCTTGAACTTGAACAGAAGACATAACTACTCTCGTAGAGTAACGTGCTAACACGGTAGACGCGTAAACACCACATATTTTGTAACCTCAGTCCCCTTCCGACAGTCTCCGGTGGCCATACCGCGCTTTGAGGAGCAATTAAACAGAAAAAGCTTTAGCTAAAGCTTCGCTGGATATGTCAACAACAAATGTGGAACTCAGGCTTCTACATTACGTCATATAAAAATAAAATTCACGTGACCGTGGCGGTTGCGGAACAACTGACTAGTATAATGTTTTCTAATAAAGAGGTGAGCTACTTAGAAAAATAGAGAGAAAATGACTGAGCTATGTACTGTGAAAGTATTGTGCGGTTATTTTTTCCAATGTCAGGATTTGACAGTGATTTCTCTGTGGGGCTGCTTACTCATATCATTCCCTAGAGAATTATTATGTCTTGTGCGGATATTTCACCAGTCAACTAACTATTTGTGACTTTGTCCCTTTACCTAACAAAAATCTGTAGCTGTGGTACGATACAAGTGTTTTACAAACCCCACGAACCCTGTAGCCCCGCCCACCTGCTCACTTTTTGTGGTGTGACTTGTGTGAATGTGTGCGAAGTTAGCTCTGGTTCATTCAGTGTGTTACATACCCGTCACAGCTATAGTAGCCTCTTCATAATGGCGGCGAAGTTGAGATTGCTTCAGTTCTGCGAAAACGGCGCAGGTGTGAGTAGTCGTCGCGTGGGCGTAGAAGTGGACGGTGGTAGAGTTGTTGACATAACTGCTGTGGACTTGTCCATACCCAGAGACATGAGGAGCTTCTTGCAGGGATTTGATGCTAATACTGCTGCGGCAGCCAAGTGAGTGTTCACAACTGAGGACGTTATTATACACTATGCTTATATATTTGATGACCCATTACCAAACATGGTCTAGACTAGTTGTCATAACAGTACCTTGGGCTGACAAAATTGTTTAAATTTCAATCCATTTAGCCATACCACATGTGCGATGTGTAAAGGGAAGGTCACATACATCCTGTTATTTGACATAGAGGAAGTTAGGATTCAAGACAGGGAAGTCGGGACTCAATGAAAGATAAATGAATTGAGAGCGTTGGACAGTGTGCAGAAAATATGACCAATCTTGACATTTATATGGCAAGCTAATAATTGATATTAGTCGGTGTGGTGTAACACAGTGTCATTTCTGACATTTTCTACGAGACAGTGAAATCAGTAGAACAATAGTGAGGCAATTAAAAATAAGCATGATAAAAATTATGAAAATTGAGTGAAGAATGATCCAAATGTTTGTTAAGTTTTGTTTTGGTCGTGAACGTTAGAGTTAGTTTGACTCCACTCTGTATCATGTACTTTCACACTCTCTCATGAGCATGCTCTCCTTGATGTAAATACAACTCCACAAAAAGAAACTGGCACAACCTCTACTCAGTAGTTCATTAGTCACTTCAAGCGTAGAGGAGTATTGCTTGCTTTCTACACTGTGCGTCCAGCAAATAGAGTTTTCTCTGACAGTGAGTGACTCTGCCTCCATTGCAAGTCTTGTCCAACCACAAGTCTAAACATGGAGTTATATCTAGTGCTTGATGAATGTATTACACAATTCATAGTCAAATTTATGTTGCTTCAAATTTTCTATTTACCGATAAATACCTCCAAAATGTTTACTCTGATTGTATGTGACTCCTCCTAACCATAAATATTAATGCACCATCCCTTACCCAAACTTGTATATCAGTTTGGAGGTCATGCTCCTGGTAAATCATTTCACTCTCTCATAATGGCTTTGTCTCCATAAAGATAGTTTATTTAAATGTTCTTTTTTTTTCTTCTTTTTTTCTTTTTTTTTGTTGTTATACTTCTCTTCCAATATCGTTATTGTCAACAGCGTATTTACCTTCCCTGTTGCTTGTTACTTATATCATCTTTCCACTAAAGATGCTTCTAAATCTTTCCAAACTAAGTGACATAATTAGCCGCTGTAATGGAGTACTGCACCTGGGTAAAATAAACTTGTGACCTTAATTACTTAGTTAATTAATGATGTGTATATATAATAATTATGTATATTATACATACACACTCTAGGGCTGTAGAGAAAGCACTGGCCACCAACACAAATATCTTGCCTAAAGGAAGCTATGAGCTCCAAGCTCCCATCTACGATCCTCCAAAGCTGATGTGTGTAGGTATGAACTATGTAGACCACTGCACAGAGCAAAACATCCCCGTTCCGAAGGAGCCCATTATCTTCAACAAATTCAGCTCATCCATCACTGAGCCCAACGGAGTTGTGGAACTGTCAGACCTTGTCAAGGTGATTATGGTAGTCTCACACACACACACACACACACACACACACACACACACACACACACACACACACACATACACACATTAAGTAATTAACCCAAGCCATGTATGAGCTACTATCTATCTAAAAAAAAACCAGTGTGAAAGCAGCATATCAAGAGGGAACTTACATGACGAGTTTTGGAAATTTCATACTACGTAATTGTATGCAAACAATACATCTTTTAACCCCACAGCTGCTTGCTTTTGAAATGATAGTGAATAATATGATAGCTAAAAGTGACTTTAAAATTGTATTGATTGTAATTGTGTCATATGTTGAGGATTAATTGGCTCAAGCTTATCATTGGACTTTGAAGTGCGAAAGAAATGATGTTTTTTGTGTTTTAACTTGAGCTGCATAATGGCATCCGCCACTAGCTGTCTTACTTTAGCAGTAATAGTAGTTTGGAGGCTGCTGCCACAGGTTTGCCTAAGTGATAGCTAATGTGGCCAAGTCCGCTCAAATCAATAATTAGGATTTTGACAGTGCACTAGCACTTGCTGAGGTTTTCACTTTGTGCTTTAGTGTGGTACTGTGGTCACCAGGAAACACTTTAAAGATGTCAACTTGTCTCAGGTAGTGGGGTTCTATGAATTAGTTAGTATATTAATAACAATCCTTTACCAGTGTCAGTAGCCACAATGTAATTAGCATGTCTGACAAGCGATCAAGCTCATGCACTTCAAACTCCATGGGATTCTGTAGCACCTGGCAGGCTTGAATAAGCTTCTCTACAAGCTTGCTCTGTTCATTGTCACTAATTAATAATAATAATAATAATAATTAGATGTATTCTCTCTCTTTCACATTTAAACAATACAGAATTAAAAATATTTGGTCGCCACCGGGAATCGAACCCAGGACCACTTGTATTGTGAAATAATAATAATAATAATAACAATACACTTAAAGCTGTAAACATTGTTTGTCTATAGCCCTTTAGCTTGAATTTGACTGCAATTATTAACTGAGTTACCATATTCTATGAATTTGCCCAACATTCTTGAACATTATGAAAGAAAAGGAGGACATATAACCCGACTCTGTTCTGTATTAACTTATCATCAGTCAAAGTGTTCTGAACAATGATGGATTTGTCTGTGGCATTGTGTATGATCATATTTTCACTCTCTATTATACTGTTTAGGAGCTGGATTTCGAAGTTGAGCTTGCTTTCATCATATCAAAACCAGGCCGCAACATCAAGGTAAGGGGTCTTCTTACTACAATTATAAAGTTTAGTTGCACTTACAGAAAGTGAGTTTCATTTGCGTTACTCCACACTAGGGCAGAGTTATGGACTTCTATTGTTTTGTGACTGCTCAGGAATTGTGTTTGTGTGTCTACACTTCCTGGTTGCCAAGGATTCCATCCTGTCACATTACCATTTACATCAGCAAATTTGGACGGGGGGAAAAAGTGCATCCAATATTTACATATCCATAGAGAAGGGAAGTCAACACATGGTGGTGGGGTGCATGTTTTGATGCTACATCTGTTGTATCGGGTAGTGTATGTCCATTTAGCAAATGATTTTATTTTGGATTCCTTCTTGGAATGTTCAAGTTGTGTTGGTCTTAGTTTCAATATCTATGTAAGTGGCTAGTTTAGTGCGTGAGTGTGTACTCTAGTGGCAGAAAGATACTTGTATGTTCAGCATACAAGTGCATTCATGTTAAATGTATCTCTATGCATTGAAACTTTTCATGGGATTTTATTTTTATTTTTTATTTGTCCTGAATTTGGGTGGCAGATGTGATTGTGTATGTGTGTGTTCAAGCTTCCCTGTGAGGTCGACTTGGAGCATTCCTTTACTTACTGGGAGTCCAGTTTTGTGATGGTACCTGCTGATAGGGGATTTTCATAATTAGCACTCCTCTCTCTCTCTCTCTTCCCCCCCCCCCCCCCCCCCCCCCCCCCCAAGGTATTTAATATCATTAATTAATTACTTTGGAATATTTTTTTTCATGGGCTCACACCATAGCTATGTAACATAAGTAGTATAATACAAGCTTTCTTTTTCCAGGAGTCAGCTGGTGAGTTATGATAAACAACAGGATGGTAACTATTGACCACCTGTTGGTGTGGGGATGAACTTGTTGGTTCAGTAGTTTCATTTCTGCTAGGAGGATTCTGGGAATGCTTGAGACTTAATAGCTATTTGAGATTATATGGTTGGTGCTAATGGTGTGAAATTTCTAATTTAGTGAGGCACTCACTTCAGGTTGAACAAGCCTTCATACCAGGCTAAAGTACCAGGTGTTGATGAGCAACCAATATGCCTTTATTTGGACTTGGTGGCTTCTTTACTGTGTCTGTGCGTGACTATTTCATAACAAAGATGAAACTATTGTAGCATCAACTGGCAGTGGCAAGTTTAGGCTGATCCAATTATCACTACATCCCGCAGTGACTGATGTCCAGCGAGACAAAACTTTTATAAGTGGTTTCGTCAGCACCATCGTGTGTGTTTGTGTGCAAATAGTGGATGGGGTGCTCATAGTTCGTGCTGGCTCTAATTTAGAAAAAGAGTATAATGCATTGTTTTGTTTAGGCCTCAGACGCCATGAATCATGTGGCGGGCTTCACTGTGGCCCACGATGTCAGTGCTCGAGACTGGCAGCTTAAGAAGAACGGAGGCCAGTGGCTGATAGGGAAGACCTTTGATACATACTGCCCCTTTGGCCCTGTTTTGGTGACTACGTCTGCTCTCTCGGGTAATTTACGTTTTTTTCTCTCCCCTTCCTTTTCTTTGTTTTTGTTAGTTATTGTTATTCTTTGCTGCTAGACCCACACAAATTAGGGATACGTTGTCGCTTGAATGGAGAAACAGTGCAGAACTCCAACACAGACCAATTAGTATTCAAAACTGAAGACCTGGTGGCGTGGATTTCTCAGTGAGTGGCAGTAGCTTTAGAAAGGTTGAGTTGTGACAACCACTGGGATATGGTTGTTTACACAATGATGTTTTGTTGTCGTTGCTGTTGTTACGTGTATAGGTTTGTGACGCTGGAGCCAGGTGATATGGTATTGACGGGTACCCCCCCTGGCGTTGGGTGTTTTCGCAAGCCTCCACTTTATCTCAAGGTCAGTGTTTTAATGTGTCTTGTGTGTGTGTATGTGTGTGTTGGTGAATTTAGTGTGTTTTATGTGTGTATGTGTGCAGTTGTATACACTGAGTATGAATGTAAACATGGTGTTTCTATGTGCATGTGAGAGAGATGTTGACATGTGTTAGTAAGCCAACATGAGGTCACCCTTCACCATAGAAACGCACTTTCAGTGTTGTGTCATGTGCCCACATACGTACCTGTGTTAGCGGCCACCCACAACTATTGGCTTGTGCCCTGACATGAAGTAATGCTGGGAAAAGTTAGTTTGTTTCTCCCTGACCATTCAGTCTTATAGCATTGTATTGACACTCACTATCGTAGTAGAGCAAATCACATGTCTGAGTTGTTGTAGAGCCTTTGAGACACTAATATCAGATATGAAATATACATATTATATGAATGCACCAAATGCTATGTAAGCATAATCAAGATTTTTATGATGCTTACAATTAAAACATATACAGTGCTTCCAACTTAAAGAGTGGATTTTTTTAAACTCCTCACTACAGTCATTTAACATACACATACCTTTTCTCATCATCCCAATAATGTTTACAATAGTAAAACTGCCTGTTTAGAGAATGGAAAACGGAGAACAGCACTTTTCTCATTCACTCTAATACATTTTACGCCATTTTTTTTTACGTCAAGATTTTGCGGTAGTTCGTCATTAAACATAGCTAGTTAACGAGCTAAGGTCGAACGGTTATTTCCCTGAGCGGTAAGACAGGACTTTCCCTAACTGCAAGCGGCTGTATGGATTCTCATCGTTCTACTAGCAGCAGTAAACGAAGTCGAAATCAGTCAGAATTGTTGGCTGGTATTACTAACTTGGAGCTGAAGGAGTTTAATACTCCCAAGGCTCTTAGCATTCGGTATTCTGACAACATCAGGGCGATGCAGTTGGAGTCCTACGGGTTGTGCAGCTCCAGACAGCAGCTAAAACGCTGGCCGTGATAGGCAGTAACGCCATAAAACTTGATACCTAGGGCCTGAGATACAACCGTAGCTAAATCAGCCTTACCCGTGCAACAATTAGCGGTAAACTTGACACAAATACGCATGCGCTGTTTTGTGACGTCGCGTTTACGTGTACTAATGGCCCACAACCCGCTCTAAACGTCATCATTTGATGACCCTTACCATGCGCAATTTTTTTTTGGTGAAAAACAGCCACAACTCACTTAATTTTCAAGATATAGCTACCAAAGTTATACATAATAATTTTAAGGCAATTTTACATCATGTGTCAAATGTTTAGAGATATAACTCAATAAATTCAAAAATGCTGGCTTAAACACTTTTTTTCTTAAAATTTAAAATATTTCGAGATTCAAATTTCGTGTGCCCACAAAATCAGGCTCATATGAAACTTCAGGTAAAATTCACTGTCTTGAAGCTCCCAGTTCCATCACCTATAACCACAAACCCACAAAATTGTTTTGTCTGTATGTTAATATGACATTAATGTATAATAACACAAAGTTTTAGCTTTCTATTACACATACTTGAGAAATTATAACAGAATTAGCAACCTTAACCAAAAAGCTAAAAAAATCCACTCTTTAAGCTGGAAGCACTGTATATATATATATATTAAAAGTCCCTCAGGCATTTCTGCATTTGTGTTCTCAAGACATAACACTGAAAACTTTCAACTGCTAGTGAACTCCTTTACCTCGTTTAGAAAAAAAAAAAGCGCTAAATAGATTCCCTGATCTATACTAGCACTGTTCCTCGCTTCTGGGTATTCCTGACCACAGAATTGCAAGTGTGGTTTTCTGGGGAAATGGTGTCCATCAACTGTGGGTGGGTTTCTCAACCATGTGTTACACAAGAAATATTGGGGAAAGCCAAACTAACTCTTTTTTTTTAAACTGTTCAGTGTTTTGGCTCACATTACTAGACTGTACTTGTTTAAATAGACTGCTTTGTGCAGTACTTGGCCCTAAGGTGTTCTGATAGGCACGAGTCTACTATCATGTGGTAAATGCCAAGTTGAAAATACAGTACAAGCAAATAAATTGTATTTCTGCCGTTTTCACCAATTCTGATAAATCCACAAGTAATGTAATATCTTTATTTTATTTGGGGCTTAGCCACTCCAATTATGACCAGTGATATTATTTCTTACGTGTGTTTGTCTGTCTTGTCTGTTTGGAGCAGAAAGGAGACGTAGTGGAGTGTGAAATAGATGAAATTGGAACCATAAGGAATGTCATCCAGTGATGGACTCACAACTGACAGATGATTTGAATTAAGAAAATAATTACAGTTGACTTTCATTTTAATTGTGTTATAAATGTTTTTTCCCATATTATGAAACAATCATTGGGAGGGGACTTTGTGAGCAAACACAACGTGAAGTGATTCAGAGAGAGAGAGAGAGATACACTGATGTGCCAGTATTAAAAAAAAAAAATGAAACAGAAAGTGAGTGCTTTGCAATGTATATGATGTGCCATGATTAGAAAACAAGAAAGTGTATGTGTCATTCACATAATAGGAATAATAAAATGATGTGTGAATATTTGAAAGTGTTTCACTAGCTGGTACATGGAGAGGTAAAGGATAACTATATCAGTTAGTGTTGCCAAACAGTTCTGGAAGCATCATAGCAGTTGTCCTCCACTGTGAGCTGGTGGGTCCTGAGCACGTGCACGGAATCTTGCAGAATTCTCAAAGGAGGAAGGCCAGTACTGACATTACAAGCTGGACGAAGTCCCTGGGGGCGCACCTTTTGATGCTGGGTGTGTACAGCCACGCCTTCTGGGGTGGCGGGGACAGCTGAACAAGACTGACTTCTTGTGCCTGCTGAGGTTTGATTACCGTGATGAGGGAAGACTGGTGCTGAACTCATTCTGATCATGCTGGAATGGCCATGTTGATGGGGTGTGGCATGTTTATGGGGTGTGGCATGTTGATGAGGCATGTTCTCACAGCCCATATCTGTGGTTCTGAGAGACCAGCACATTCTGGATATTTCCCTGGAGGCGTGCTGCGACGCAGGTGAATTGCAGCAGATCTTAACTCTCAGTTTGGCTTCTTCCTCGATTAGAAAGAGCATGCGATTGATGATCGGAGCTACTCCATTTCGAGAGTAAAGCAATCGATTATCGCTGATGTCCTCTTTCACGCATTTCATCCTAGAGATGCTAACATTTCCGTCCAGGATCTCATCAGCAACGCTGTGGGCAATGGTGATGGCGGTGAGCTCTTTCACAGTCAAAAAGGCGCCAGTGGGCAAGTAGCACTTCACCTGGTAGTGATCGGCAACATCTGCATTCTTGAGAATCCTCAATTTGCTCTTCAAAACAGCAGATGCCAATACCGCCAGTAAAACCTGGCCAAACCTGCTGGCTAGGGGAAACTCCTGGGAGCTGGGCATGAGCAGTGGGTCATCGCTACCCATGGAGACCATAGTCCCACCAATTCCGCTAACACACTGGAAATTTGATGATCGCTTGATGGGACACTTGCGGACATCTATTGATCCGTAGGAGTACTTGACGGCGGACTTCTGATGAATCTGGCTGCTATGGCTGAACACAGCCAGAGCGTGAGACCAATTTTCTTTCTCCAGTTTCTTCAAAACTCTCTTCTCACACTTATGGATGGATTGTTCTGCTGAAACAAACGTACCAGGTGCCACGAGGTGGTAGGCAATGTTGACATCTTCAGGGATCCTGACCCGGTCTCCAACACGGCAAAGATGGCGAAATACTTTAGTGTGATCCACGTGGTCATAATAATGGTCCTCAAAAGACTTGGGAAATGTAGACTTTAAGAACAGCAGCAAACTGGAGTCATTCATAGGAGAAGAGTTGAAATGAGCCACAATGTCTTCTGGAGAAATATCTTCAAAGTTACAGTGGGGATACACGATAGTTTTACCAGAGTACTTTGCAAACAACGATGAAAAATCAGAATTTTTGTTAGTGTTCGGAATCTCATGGTTCAGATTTCCAAAAAACAAACTGTTTCCCACACCTTCCTGGCTCCGCCCAGGCAGTACCGGTTCATCAGGCTCCCACTCTGAATCCCAGTAGTCCACATTCAGTTCCAAAGTGTCAAATATCTTCTGCCACAGACTGAATTCTGCTGCAGATGTATTCTTATCAGCAATCATCAACACATCGCCAAGTTCAGGGTTGGTGGTAGAGGTCACAGTTGGGGAGGGTGAGGATGAGTAAGGAGGAGTGATCCTTATCTCTTGCGTCATGTACTCTATCAATTTCCCTTTATAGTAAAGATCCACTTGCCAGGCACAGATGTCACACAACTTGGCACTCTTGTCCACTCCAAAAGTGATTTTGAAAGTGGCTGTTTCGTGAGATGTAAGCTCCCAAAAGTTCAACATCAGACTGTTCGCCTTACATGGATCAACTTGGACTTTATGCTGAGTTACATTCTCACCCTCACAGCACTCAACTTTAGCAGGTACCAGGAAGGTGTCCAAATGAATCCGGACTTCCAAACTCCCTGAAGTTCCTTCAGCCTTTCCAAAAGCTAATGAAGACATGTTTTCCACACCTATTTCCAACACAGACTCTTCTCCTACTCCCATGTTCTTCTTAGAGAGGGCATATTTTAATTTGATAGGATATGAAATCGCCAATGACTTGGCTGGACTGTGTGTGAATGGCCTCCCTAAGAGCTTGAGTGAAGGAGCAAACCAGGCTTCTCCACTGAAATGCCCCAGGTTGTTAGGAGTCACTTGATCGAATATTCTTCCATGAAAAGAAACAGGACTAGTCAGAGACTCTCCACATGCGATCGCAGGGATAGAGTACGTGACAGGCTCAAATCGAACGGTTTCATTAGACGGGAAAGAAAGCTGTACGCCTTCTGGTAAAGGCAATCCTCCATGATTGGCGATAACCACTTCAGATACAATAACACGCTCGTTGGGCTCATAAAAGTCACCACATACAGGAGGGGATACACTTATAGAAGTGATTACAGGGTCATACCTATAACCAGACTGATGGATTACTCTACCAGACTCGTCTTCCACAATCCACGCTAACCCACCGTAGTTTCCCTGGATTCCGTCCACACCTTCTCTACCTGAGGATCCCATGGTCCCGGTGCTTCCAGGCTTCCCTCTCATTCTTCTCCTTACAGATGTGTCACTGCTAGAGTTCTTAGAGTTGTCTGGAGTTTTTTTCGTACAAGTGTTGCCACCGATGCCTCTGGTCCCACCCCTCCCGCCAGCACCGCCCAACCCTCCTTTACCAGCTGCTCCAGGAGTGCAATCTACCTCGACAAGCATCAGCAAGCTGGCATTTGTCGTCTTAATCACGCAATGGCCTCCAGAGCCCGCATTACCGCCAGCACCTCCTCCTCCACCATTTCCACCACAACCACCATCACCACCTCGCCCTCCCTTCCCGCTTTCTCCACCTCTGCCTCCATCTCCACCACTCCCACCTGCACCTCCCTTGCCGCCACATCCCCCATCTCCTCCGTTGCCTCCGCGACAGTCCACAAGCACCACATTCTCGCACTCGTCCTCATTTCCAAAAAGGACTACTTTGTTTCTTTGGCCATTGATACACAGCTGTAACTTGGACGGCTCCCCACTCAGGTGCAGGACTGTACTTGCACCATCACTTCCGTCTTCTCCATCATCACCTTTTCCACCTTTCTTTCCAACATCTCCATCTTCCCCACACTCTCCATCACCAGCACCGCCCATAAACCCATTAGCACCTTGCAGACCCTCTTCTCCCTTTTCTCCCATCTGTCCACAGCAGCCATTGCGTCCACTGCCTCTCACGACAATTCTGTGGTTCCCTTTCCGTGCTCTTTTGGCAGCCATCTCAACAATTCCACTTTCACTAAATATCTCGTAATGCTCCAGCAATTTTGATTTATAGTTACCTGTGAGCAAAATCTCTTCCTGCTTCAATTTCTCCTTTTTCGAAACTGCAATTTGGCGAGGATCTTTGAAGAAAACTTCCTGAATGGAATGGTCCACAAAATAGTAGCAATCCAGTCGCAGATCCCACACTGCCTGCTGACAATTAACCAAACCAACTTCCCTTCCATACCCAATACTGACTGGGTTGTGTTTTGCAGGCCCATGAGGTGGTCGAAAAAAAGAATCCTTGCAATGTTTCAAAACAGCACACCGGGGATGTTCCTCATCTTGTGAGAGCAATTTTAAATATGGTTCTTTTTCGCGAGATGTATAAAACTCCGGTGGAAGATGGTTTATCAAGGACTCGTAAGTGGGCAGGTGAATGGAACACGCCTGATTAGAACGTGTGCCACTATCATACGCTGTTTGTCTATCCAACAGGCAGTCTTGATGTCCACCATCGGTAATGTTCGTAGCACTTTCAGCTGTTTGTGGGTGGTCAGTGAAAATACCAACACCACTTCCTCCAAGCGCGGCCATGAAATTGCGTTGTTGAACAATGTCGTCAGTATAAAATGTCTCCAAGAGGGTTTCTTCAGGGTTACTATCATGGATTGTAAATCCGGTCAGATTCATGGCTCCTTTTGAGTCCTGGAAGGGTGGAAGGGCTTTTACCATTACATTAGAGTTGGTCTTGTGTAAGGATAGAAGTATCTTTTGCAGTCCTGTTCTGTTGCACTCAGTGGATTTTGATTGTGTTAAATGATATATCAGCTGGCTCCTATGATCTGCATTATTAATAATTATGAATTACTTCAACGAATAATTTTATTTTTTAAATTACTTACCTGGATTAATACTAAACCACCGCTTCTTTTTATGACTCTTCAATTTTGCTCTTTTTACTTTCCTGCTCAGGGGACCTTCATACACGTGAATGTGGCCATCCAAGTCCTGCAGCCGCAGGGTCGGCTGATCCAGCGGCGTCGGCGCGCCGGGATGGTTCTCCATTTCTTCACCCGCATCCATCAGCATAACTGCTAATTTAGAGAGAGGATTTAGAATTCTACTCGAGTAGATTTCTTGGGGGCCTCATTTCAGTAAATACTCCTGCGCGGTTACACGCCGGACACTCTTCCTCCTCGTAATAAGTCGCTAAAATTTTGATCATCACTCCAAATCCGCGGGGAAAAAAAGTGAAAAATGGAACCCTTTACCTACTAGTCGTTGGTGGTGTGGGAGAGATTTTACGCGCAAATTATTTGCGTACGTGGGCGTACCAGTTGTGGGTGGAGTTCAAGACGTGTACGCCTCCTCCTAGCATTATACTGGGCAGCATCTAGAAGAATGGAATTGGACCTGACTGAAGACATTGTGAAATCTCCTCTTGATAAGCGAAGCTACAGGTATGACGTTTATATCATTAATATTTTTTTATTAAGTAAACCTCTATGTAGGTACATCAAACTGCCCAATGAGTTGAAGGCTGTGATTGTGTCAGATGAGACAACAGAAAAAGCATCTGCTACTCTTTCTGTCAGAGTAGGTCAGTTTGACAGGAATTAGCTCGAGTTGGTGATGTTGCTGAAATGGGAGTATTACTTATTGATGGAATGCAAGGAGTCGAATCATTTATCTATCAATGAATATGGATACTTTGCAATGAAACTTTTTGACTATAACCTGTTTATTCTCACTTTGCTACTCCTATTTCCCCATTCCATCCTTCTTCTCTATGGCCCCTCATTATAGCATGTGTGTGCATTGTTGTAGGCGCCCTGTCTGACCCGGATGACATTCCAGGGTTGGCTCACTTCTGTGAGCACATGCTCTTTCTTGGGACAGAGAAGGTGAGATATGAACAAGTACAAACAAGTATCAGTCACAGCATTATCACTTAGGGTGGGTGTGGTTTAATTCAATTTTTTGGATAATTCCTTTTATGTTTAAAAACTTACTTTCTAAACCCATGACCAATGGTGTGCTTCATGTGTGTGTGTAATTTTTTTTTCAGTATCCAAAAGAAAATGACTACTCTGAGGTTAGTGAAATATTTACCTTGTCTTTTAATACTATATGTTTGCTTAAACAAAAGCTCACAATTTTTATAGTAGATCTTAATTATGAACTTGCTAATCTAAACCTTTGTGAATCTAAATTAAGTGCACCTGGATTTTACTGTAATGGAGACAGCATGAAGCCTGATAAGCAAGATATTTATTGAACTTTGATCGGATGCATTATATTTTCTTTGTAATTATCCACATGCACTAGTGATCAGGATTGAATGTATTTTTCTACAATAATAGTTGTTTTTGTTTGTTTGTTTGTTTGTTTTTGTACATGAATTAGTCAGTTTTACTGATTTTGACTGGCCACCTAGTCATTATTGTTGTGCCGCTTTTGAATTACCTATCATACTATTTCAGCCTTGGAATGAAAGTAAAGTATTTGTGTGTTTGTGTGTGTGTGCATGCATGTATGTGTGTGTATGTGTGTGTGTGCATGTGTGTGTGTGTTGTGTGTGTGTGTGTGTGTGTATGTGTGTTCTTAAAGAACACTGGACCCAAATATTATAGCATTTTTGAGCTGCTTATGATATGTACATTCTTGGTTAACTCTACTTCTTGGCCGAAAGCAGTTATGGTGTGGTGGTCTAGTGCTCACTGTAGCTCTAGTTTTTTCTTAGGATGTTATATTTACTGTTAAACACTCAATACAAACATGCATAGTTGTTGTTGGGTTTTTTGTTTTGTTTTTAACATTCTTCGTTGGATAGCTTTAATTTTAGCATGCAGTCATAAGTGCAGATGGTTAGCACCAGTGGTTCTTTACTTGTCTATATTCAATAGTTTGTGCTCCAAAATGGAGGTACTGTGAATGCCTTTACAAGTGACGAATTTACCACTTACTTCTTTGATGTCGCATGTGACCATCTCAGAGGAACTTTAGACAGGTATGTATGCGTGTGATTATGTGAGAATTGTTTGTATGTGTGTGACACAGTGTCTGTAGAAAAAACAAATGAATACTTACATTCTGAAAATATTGTGACATTTTTGTGAAAATGACACTATTTCAACCAGAGTAACTTAATAAGAACTAGAGAGGTAATAAGCCACCCCTTCTTCAAGGAATATAGTTTTTCATAGATCTGAACTTTTGCAGTTAGATAGATTTTTTAAAAACTGACCTTGTTTGAAAACGGAAATGCTAAATCGTGGAAGATATGTAGCTAAAATGACACAAACATTATCATTTCATCGTTTAATTAATTAAAGAGACTCTTCACAACTCTACATACAACTGAAGCCATTTGAAAACTTGCTTTTATGTGTTTGAAGGTAATCTCACAGTTCTTTGAAGTCAGGCATTGGGAGCTGGTGCTTTCAGTAGATAGCTTTTAATGTATTCATTAATCTTTAGATTTTCCCAGTTCTTCATCTCTCCACTCTTCAATGAGGACTCCAAGGATAGAGAAGTCAATGCTGTAGATTCAGGTAAGTGGTGTAGATTCAGGTAAGGGATTAACTCCCTTCTGACTGAACTTGTAAAGTAAAATATCTTATTTATTGCAATTGTTACGGTGCTATTAACAGAAAAGAGCATGTGATGGTATTAAAATTGAGTTGTTAGCTCGAAGTCAAATACAGGCTCTTCATCATTATGTACACTACGTACAGTGGCTGTAGTGGAAAGTATAAAAAAACTATTTTCTGGGTTAGTGTTTGTTTTCAAAGAAGCAGCCATTGTCAATATGCCAAGCTACCACTATTTGGTGTACAACTAATCCCACTGAACACCTCTAGCGAAATTGGAGCACAGGTTACCTGTGCTACCACTCGCTAATTGTAGGCCAGCTTCTTCTTTTTTTAATCATTTGCACTGTAGCGTATCATCACTCACTGTCTCCGTATCATCACTCACTGTCTCCGTATCATCACTCACTGTCTCCGTATCATCACTCACTGTCTCCGTATCATCACTCACTGTCTCCGTATCATCACTCACTGTCTCCGTATCATCACTCACTGTCTCCGTATCATCACTCACTGTCTCCGTATCATCACTCACTGTCTCCGTATCATCACTCACTGTCTCCGTATCATCACTCACTGTCTCCGTATCATCACTCACTGTCTCCGTATCATCACTCACTGTCTCCGTATCATCACTCACTGTCTCCGTATCATCACTCACTGTCTCCGTATCATCACTCACTGTCTCCGTATCATCACTCACTGTCTCCGTATCATCACTCACTGTCTCCGTATCATCACTCACTGTCTCCGTATTTCAGGATTTGCTCCTCTGGAACTTAATTCAACCTATGGCTCCTCCTAATCTGTTAAAAATATTCCGTCTAATGCTGATAGAACTTCTGCGCTAAAGAATGACATAGTCTCCAACTAGTAACTACTTGAATTGTACGTTTCCAAGGCTAAAGCTGCACACATGCACACTTACCCGTACTATTTCACTTGGCTATCATGGTATTTCAGTTAATTATGTGCTATTTGACTTTCCTTGTGCGATTTCAATTGAGCAGCGATTTGTTCCCATAGGGCCATTTATGCGCCATGCTATTAATTAAGGAATAATTTTATCTTTGGGGTATTTCACTTGTAAAGTGCAAAAACAATTACATAATCTAGTCTTTGATTACAGTTTATGGGTTGTTGTTTTTTTTGTAATATTTGAGCCTGCCAGCCATTCAATGTCCAATATCAGATGTCAGGTGCCTGAATAATTCTTCCATTCCTCGTCTTCTTCCATCCTCATGCAGTAGACAATTACATATGTTATACATATATGTGTTATTAATTGTATTTTCTTTTGTGTGTGTGTGTGTGTGTGTGTGTGTGTGTGTGTGTGTGTGTGTGTGTTCACGTGCACACATTTTGTGTATGCACGTTGTTACTTGGATTCCAGAGAACTCCATGTATCTCCAGGAGGACGGTGCACGTGTACATCAAATATTTAGAACCCACAGCAGACCAGGTCATCCATTCAGGAAATTCATCACAGGTTAGTCAAGCCATCTTGATACCGTGCTGTGACACGTGGTTGGGTAAAGTATCACTGACATTATAAGCATATGTAATTCCAGGTAGCAAGGAAACTTTGGAGCGCCGTCCTAAGGAGCTTGGTATTGATGTAAGAAAAGCTCTTCTAAAGTTCCATTCTACCTACTATTCCTCCAACGTCATGACACTGGCAGTCCTTGGAAAAGGTAAAAGGATATTACATAATACCATCATGTACGTAAGTGAGTGTGGATGTAATTGTACTGAGCCCCCTTCATGCTGATATTTTACTGAGCCCCCTTCATGCTGATATTTTACTGAGCCCCCTTCATGCTGATATTTTACTGAGCCCCCTTCATGCTGATATTTTACTGAGCCCCCTTCATGCTGATATTTTACTGAGCCCCCTTCATGCTGATATTTTACTGAGCCCCCTTCATGCTGATATTTTACTGAGCCCCTTTCATGCTGATATTTTACTGAGCCCCCTTCATGCTGATATTTTAATAATGTACCAAATCAGTCAACATTTAAAATCTTTTCTCCGCAGAATTGTCAGAGAAGTTTCAAATTTCTATATGGTTGCTAATATATTTTTTTAATTGATATCTGGGACTATCTGTACCTAATTCAGAATCCAGTATGATGTCCTTATTACCTGCAAATCTTCACAACAAGCCTTGTTTTCTAAAGCTGTAATCAAATGCCTGATTTTCTACACGAAGCAACTCTCGGTGTATTTAATGGCCCTTGTAGGCATCAACCACCTGGTTGCAAACTACAGTTTTTGCAGAAACCTCAAAGATACCGCGTCATAGACTTCGAACTTTACTTAATAATTATTGAGCTAAGTTTTGGAGGCTATAGCATGTGCGCGGGGTAACACTAACAAGAATGAACAGCACTTTCCTGTGGCATTACTTCAAACCCGTATACAACAGGTATGGAGTGCAAGGGTTTTGCTGCTGTTACTGCTGTAGGATGATAAGAGACTTCAGTATATGCTGGAGTGGAAATTTCTCTAAGGACCATTCATTATTGTTATTATTATTGTTATTATTATTATTGTTGTTGTTGTTTATTATTGTTGTCTATTATTATTTATTATTATTTATTATTATTATTATTTATTATTATTTATTTTATTATTTATTATTATTATTATCACATTATCATTATCTTTATCATAATTATTATCATTTTGTTATTGTTGTTATTTTGTTGTCGTTTTTATCATTATTTATTTGTGCTGTATTGCTAAAGTATTAAATTTTTATCAATCCCAGGTTTGAACACCAATAGTAAGATTTCATTCTCAGCCTGATTAATTATACCAGTGGCTGCATGTATGTTCTAGAATCCTTGGATGAGCTGACAGAGTTGACTAAGGAAATGTTCTCTCCCATAAAGAACAAGTCAGTTCCTATTCCAACTTTCCCAGAACATCCTTACTCTGAGAATGAAACACAGGTAAATGTGGACTAATGGTTGAAATAAGGATATTTATGTGAGTGGTGAATTTTGACTCAAAAAGGTGTAAATAATATTTCATTCTTTCATTAATTCATTCATTCTTTATTTCATTCATTCATTCATTCTTTTTTTCTTTCTTTGTTTCATTCATTCATTACTTCGTAGTTGTGGCTGGAGATTGTGCCAGTGAAGGACCAGCGTAAACTGAAGTTTGAATTTCCTCTTCCAGATTTCATGGAGTATTATGACTCTAATGTAAGTCAACATTTGATGGGCCAGTAACTGTTGATATGCTCACTGTGTGTGTGTTTGTAGTAGACCACAACCATATATGTTCATGCTTTTTATAGCTGCTTCATCAGGCTGTTATACCTACGGCTCTAATGATTTATTTTTTTTACTACGGAATATTTGTAGTTATAAAAGGTCAAACATTTTTATTTTAGGAGTGATGCTGTAATTTAACCTTTGACTCATTTCCTTATCTTAAACACTAATTAAAAAATTGTGTATGTGTGTCATACATAAGTCAACTGGGTGGGATGTTGGGTGGGGCTACATTTTTATTTTAATAATCAGGTTCGTTTTGAAGCTAGTGGTTGTACTGGTGACAGTGGTGCTGGAGACAGTTGGTGCTGGTGACAGTGGTGATAGTGGTGCTGGTGACAGTGGTGATAGTGGTGCTGGTGACAGTGGTGATAGTGGTGCTGGTGATAGTGGTGCTGGTGACAGTGGTGCTGGTGACAGTGGTGATAGTGGTGCTGGTGACAGTGGTGACAGTGGTGCTGGAAACAGTTGTCTAACAATAGAATTTGTCTGGCTTACTGCCCGCACTCCCTCCAAGGCAGATGAAACCACCAGTAGATTTAACTACTCGTCAAGATTTAGTTACTGGATTAACGAAAGCTTAAGAACTATAGACAGTGTTTTATTTCATAGAATAGCGGATAACAATAATGAAGCAGGCAATACATACAAGAACCAAGCTATTTTTTTTTAGTAATGAAGTCTGTCCAGCTACCAACTGTGTAGTCTACAGGACAATAAACTGGTCATAAATTCTCTTTCATAACTCTCTGAATTAGTATAATTAGTATCCAACTGGATTCTCACCAGCACACCACTAACCTCTCATTGTATATGGAGGCCTCTTTTATATTTGTTTCTTCGTGTTTTACTTCAGCCATGCATGTATGTGGCACATCTTCTTGGCCATGAAAGTAAAGGCAGCCTCCTGTCTCTACTCAGAGCCAAAGGATGGAGCAGTGAACTGTACGCAGGGCCTATGGCTGGTGCAAAAGGATATATGTTCTTCACGATTGGAGTGGATTTGACCGAACAAGGAGAAGGTTGGTATATAGTTCACTCTGTGCTATTTGCTAAATTTATTTAATGAGAAGGAATTTAGTGGAGGTTTTTGGTAGTCATATTGTTTTTGCATTTGTTTATTTCACTTTATTTATGAAACTAATAATAGCAGCACATTCACATTGAAATGGTTTGTAATAGTAACTTTTGCTCTTCGGCAGTATTTATTTACAATTTCATTAAGTGAATTTTTAGTACGATCAACATCATTCATGGCCATAAGCATGTGTAATAAAAGTACCATACTACTTCGATAAGTCTTCCATATTTTAGAGTGGAAAGCTCCACAGTGTCAAAATGTATGAATTATTTATAATATCATTATAGTACTAGCAAGTACCCTGCCACACAGTGGCGCTTGACCTATTGCTAAGTAAGAATGCACTAGCATAATTTATCTTGCTCAGTTATCATTCTCTACCATTGGTTAACATTACACAAGTGTCCCTCTCCTGCTCTCTTTTTTCTGAATAATCTCAGCTTTTCTTATCCCCCACGTTTCCTTTCTTCAGCCCTTTCTACCTCTCTTGCTTCTGAATCTCTTTATCCTATTATCATGATAGTGGACTTGAGCTTTGCGAAACTGTTGCCTTCTTTTTCGTACATTTGCCTTCCTTTTTGAAACTGAAGTGGCCTTTACTGTCGATTCCACCAACATTTTAGTTACAATAGCTAATATCGCGCCTTTTTTTCCTTCTCTTCCGTTCTCTTTAAACCTACGCTGCCTTACCTCACTAATTCCAACAGCTTTTTATAGTTAATCATCTTTTGCCTTCTCTTTTGTACTTTTACTTTCGCCTTCCTTTTGAAACATACCCCGCCTTCCTTCGTCTACTATTACACCCGTTTTTAGTTACAATTAATCACTTTCTTGAGAAACTGTTTAAGATTCTCAAGTTGCCCTATTTAAATATTTGTCTTAAACAAAAAAAACAAAAAAAACAAAATACCAGTAACCACAACAGGAGGAAATCCTATGAATGTTTCAGCTGTTGTTTTATTTTATTTTTTTAGAACATGTGGAAGACATCACAAGTGCTGTGTTCCAATACATCGCCATGCTGAGAGCAGCTGGACCTCAAAAGTGGATCTTTCAAGAGTGTTCTGTATGAGCAAGCCATTGGTTCACTTTCAAAACTTAATGTTTCCGTTTGTTACAGGATTTGTCTAAAATAAATTTCCGGTTTAAAGAAGCAGAAAAGCCACGCGCCTGCACCCAGAACTTGGTGTACGGATTAAATGTATGTCAATTAATATGTATTCACTAGTTGTGTAGATAAATAGAAAGTACATATGTTCCTGTTTGTGCTGTACTGTGGATTTGTTGGAAAAATAAAATGCGTTATTTCCACCCCAAAAAAAAGTTCTTTATTATTTATTGAAGTTTCTACTTTAACTATAAAGTATTTTAATCCTAAAAGAGTGGCGGTGTGGATTAGATACTGAACAAATGTTCACTCACTTATTTCTATTTACTTAATTAAATATTTGTGGTATTGCATCCTAGCATTTTTCTTCTCAGGATCACTATTAAACTAAAATCTTTCACTGGTGTCATTGTCACTGCTTCATATTGAAACATTATGTACTGCATATTTCTAACAAAATATCAAATTATAATAACCTTGTTAGGTCTTCATTAGTTGGGGGGGAAAAAGAAAGAAAGGAGAAAAAAGAAAACTAGCTTACTATGTTTACTCAATGAAACTTATTCATCTACGTTTCTGTTTCTGTTGTGTGTGTGTGTGTGTGTGTGTGTATTATTTGTTATAGTATTACTCTCCCAAAGATGTCCTCTGTGGAGATGTCCTGACCACGTACAGGCCAGACCTCATCCAGCTGGTCATGGACCAGATAACACCACAGAATGTCAGAGTGTATGTGATAAGTACAAAATTCAAGGACAAGACTGAGCTTGTGGAGCCTTGGTATGGCTCACACTACAATGCTCGTAAAGTAGATCCAGACATCATCCAAGCATGGAGCTCGGCCCAGCCAATACCTGAGCTTCATCTACCTGAGCCCAACAAGTTTATTCCTACAGACTTTGATCTTGTTCCAAGAGATGAAACAGATGAAAAGGATGGTGGTAACACCTTACCAGTTCTAATTAAAGTGAGATGGATAGTTTCACAAAAATGTTTAAGCCAATTCACAACATTATTATGTTACTAGCAAGTACCCCACCACACAGTGGTGCTTGATTTACTAACTATTGACGAAAATTATGAATGTAGTAGGATAAGGTCATTATCAATTCATATTATCCTTTACTACTACTACTTGATTTTGTATTTTTATTATGTTAATTATCAAGCAAGTGAAGCGAGCGAGATACTATTGGTATGAGTAATAGCAGCGGTTACCATGCTATTGATTCCTAATAGCACAGGTTACCCGTGCTATTACTTGCAAATATTAAGCCAGATTTTCTTAAAATTCATTTTTAGTGTAGCTACACTTCATCGTTCACTCACTATCTCTATGTATTTCAGGATTACCTTCCTATTGAACTTCGCTTTCTACCGATAGTTCCTCCTAATCTGTTGGAAAAATTCTGTCTAATACAGGTAGAGCTTCTGCGCTAAAAAATAGCATAGTCTCCAACTACTCGAACTGTACATTTCAAAGGCTAGGCCTACATGCATACACACTTAACCATACTATTTCACTGGGCTACTGAGGTATTTCACTTACTATTTCACTTGTTACATATTGCTTCACTTCCCCGTGCGATCTCAATTGAACAGTGATTTTCCCCATACATTTTTGAATGAGCATTTACATTGTACTGTTAGGGGTGAAAAATTAAAAATCGGGTATATGCTACAATTATATATAATTTATTTTGTACGTATTCCCTTTAAATGCACACATAACCTTCTTTTCTCCTAAAAAACAGCTTTTTAGGTTAGATCTCAGCTTCTTTTGATAGGACCAAGTAAGTTTAACTTAGACTTAAAGCTGTTTGATTATTTTTTAGAAATACTTTTTTTTAAGTCGCATAAAGCTGCAGCAAGTGGTTGCTATGGCATTGAAACCCTTTACCAGGTGTAATTTTTAAAAACCCTGGGTTAACTGGTCGGCCATTCTTTTAGTATCTGAGTGCTGTTTATCGAGAGCCACTGGTAATTCTGAATACCAGAAGCTTTTATTACTTGGCAAAGCTGAGGTTCACTTGCCTTTAGCTACAATACCAATAGTCGTTGTTGATAATCACCTTCATTTTGTTAAGTGCCTTCTACTGAATGTGATGATGCTATACCCATTCAGTTTAACTCAGCTCATGAATTATTCATGAATTCAGATACCATCGTCACACAACTACAGATAATTAGGCAGCTAAGTGTTGTGTCACTTCTGCTGTGCTGTGTTAAAATGCTTGATATAATTATTTGATATTTTCCAGGATACTCCCATGACTAGAGTGTGGTACAAGCAAGATGACACTTTCCTGTGTCCCAAAGCAAACCTTAGCTTTTTCTTTAAAGCGTAAGACAAATCTTGTCCATTATTTGTGCGAAATTAGCTATTCTCTTTGTTTTTCAAGTTCTTGTTGTTGTTGTTGTTGTTGTTATAGACCTGTAGCATATCAAGATGCCATGAGTTGTGTCCAGATCAGCTTGTTCACTGATTTATTAGAGGATGCTCTGAAAGAGTTTGCCTACGATGCTGACTTGGCTGGCATAGTGTACTACATACATTCCAGCTTATACGGAGTGCTGGTAAATATCTGACATTTTGTGGCATAAATAGAATGTCAAGTTTTTGAGCCTGTGAAGTCTTTGAGTCTGTCTAGGCATTGCTAGCAGTTATAATTTAGAATTACCAAGAGCAGGAGTAATTTAATTGTTGTTGTTGTTTGTTTGCTTGTTTGTTTGTTTAATATGGTGGCTGTAGTTAACCATTGAAGGATATAATCACAAGCAGGATGTTTTGCTATCAAGAATCATGAATCAAATGACAACTTTTGTTGTTGATCCGAAGAAGTTTGAAATATTTAAGGACATAAATAGTCGCGATTACAAGAACTTTGTTGCGGAGCAGCCTTACGTCCACGCTATGCATTGGTTCAGTGCTGTTGTGGCTAGTCGCAAGTGGACAACCCCAGAAAAGGCTGCTGCAATAGGAGGTAAAGGTCAAGTGATATCCGTATACACTTTTTAAATTTATTATTTTGTTGTGTTTGTTAGGTGTAACATGTGAAAGTTTGCAGAAGTTTATCGGAGTATTTTTTTCCCGGATTCATATTGAGGCTCTTCTTATTGGCAATCTTTCTCAGCAGGTTAGTAATTAGTGTTGGTTAGTTTGTGTGTATGAATGTGCTGTGAGGAAGGGGTAGCTAAGGGAATGTGTGTTTTGGATGATTTAACTCTTGTGAAGGATCAACTTGCTGGATAAACTTGAGGATTTATAAAGCAGGACAGTTCTGTATAGGAAGATAAGTACAAATACGTTTGTCCTCGTTTACAAGGATTTAATTCATTGCAGAGCAAGCAAAGTGAGTAAGTATAGACACAACAGCTTCAATGCAGTCTGATGCTTGTCCACCCAGTTGGTTTAAGGTAAACGTACGTTTTGTATTACATTTGCTGTCTGGAGTCAGAGATGAACCTAGTATTACTATAAGTACAACTAATGTGAGACTGTTAGGTGAGTTGTGTAACTGGCCCATGCTCACTGCCACTAAAGCTTTGTGTCATTGTAGTTTCATTGCTGCTGCTGTTTGTTGTTGTTGTTGTTGTTGTTGTTGTTGTTGTTGTTGTCTGTAGGGCTCTCTTGATTTGGTGGGAATTGTAGAAGATGCTATAAAGTCTAATTTAGGCTCACAGCCTCTTCTTTCTCCCATGAAACCTTTAACACAGGTGATCCTACCCAATAACTCCGCCTACTTATACACCACAGAGAATATGGTGCATAGTTCCTGCTGTGTTCATCTCTTCATGCAAGTACGTATGTTGGAGAAACTCATAGTCAGTTTAGTCACTTGGGTTGAATAAACAAGATAGTACATGGTGGCAGCCAGAAGTTTTGGGTGTACCACCCAACATTTTATAGTATAAATCTAGACATCCATACACAATCCATACACTTGCCTGTCAGTCTATAGCCTATCACGAATGCAGTTGATATCCTTCAAATGATTATTTGCTATCAGTTTTGATTGTGACCAATCATGTGACATCAGTTTCATTTGTATCATGAGATAGCTGACACCTGCATTAGTGTCATTCTCTAAGTATGAAGCTTGTCCATTCAGTTGATTTAAGAAAAATGTACGGTTTGTATTACATTTGCTGTCTGGAGTCAGGGATGAACCTAGTATTACTATAAGTACAACTAATGTGAGACGGTTAAAAATTGGCACTTACAAAAATACCTATAAAAGGCTCTTGTGCTTGTTGCATTTAATCATATTTTCCCAGTGAAATTCTGTTTTGGTTATTGTGGATTTTATTAAATTGTTTTTATTATTATATTAATGCAGATTGGTTGTGAGAATGCTAGACTGAAGATGTTATCAGAGCTGCTAAGTCAAGTTTTATTGGATCATTGCTTCAACGTCCTTCGAACTCAAGAACAGCTAGGTACGTCGAGTGATGATAACATATATAGTTGTGATCCCCACGTAAGCCTTGGCTAATTTCTCGTTTATGTATGTAGGTTACATTGTAGTAAGTGGAGCACTGTGCACATTTGGGATAGTGGGATTCCGTGTTCTCATTCAGTCTTCAAAGTCTTCTGGCTTTGTAGAAACAAGAATTGAAGACTTTCTGCTCAAAACACAAGTGAGTGTAGAAATAGGGATAAGCACCCCTTCTCCCTCCCTCCCTTAGACTAATTCCTTGAACCGCTGAGTATAGGAATAAGCATCAAGTTGGAGAATGGGAGAAACGTTACTAATATAAAAAAAACTATTTCTCTTTTCACTGACTATCTGCTATGATTGCCCCAACAAATTTCGTTGTAGTATATATCTTTTCATTATTATTATTGTTGTTGTTGTTGTTGTTGTTATTATCATCATTATTACTATGACTAGGATTACTTGGAATCTCTTTCTGATGAAGAATTCGAAAAAAACAGGAAGGCACTCTCAGTGAAGCGATTAGAGAAGCCAAAGTCACTTCGGGAGGAATGCTCTAAGTATAAAAGAGAACTATCTACTCTGCAATATCATTTTAACAGAGGTAAGTGAAGGGCAGATTGGTTTTATATAACATTATTTAATTTTTGATTACCAAATGATTTTCAGATAATGTGGAAGTCTCATATCTGGAAACTATATCTAAAGATGACGTAATTCAATTTTACAAAGTGAGTTGTATATGTGTTAGAGTTAGCCTTATCTTGATCGATACAAAGCCAGGCCTATTATATGTGGTTTTTAGTTGTTGTCGTTGTTTTTGTTGCTGTTGTTGTTGTTTTTAAGTGAGCCTCTATTGAATTATATCTCTGGGCTAAGTGTATAGGCACAAGTAATCTAATTATCTCCTATTTAAAGGGTATATTCAATGAAAAAAAAAATAAAAAGCCTCAAAATTCACCAATAGCACTATAATATCATGTATTAACATTGCCCTAAACAGTTTTGGTCAAAACTCACTGCAAGCAAAGATATAGTACCATGCTTTTCACTTCACTTCCTGTTGTGGGAGGAGCTTCATTGTGGGATTCAACTGACCTCATGGCTATAGCTATTTCAACTGAGGAAAGTAACCTGGAAAATTCTCTAGACCAGGTTAGTTCTGAATCTTCTGGAGCTCTCCTGTGAGTCTTCTCCTTTTGTGTCTGGGAATGACAGTGGCCCTGAAGGGATTCATCCATTCCTGTACGAGCCAAGTGCTAGTAGCAGTGAAAATGAAGGTAGTGATTCTGATGTACAGGACTCCCCAAGACTAATCAATCTGAACTGGTAAAGCAGTGATAATATCTGTAAACTGTCTGGTTATGGTAGTGCATTGTGCAACAGGTGCACATGCACCAACTGCATTATAATACCCACTGCAATAGAGTGTGTGTGCTATAGGGAAATTATACAAATGGTAAATAAAAAGTCTCCTGATGAAGTAGGCTACATCACTCTTCATCCAGGATTTCAAAATGTTTGCTTGGATCCATGGGTGTAGACAGCACTGTGGAGAACATGCTATTGAAGGTGCCATTAATGAGTATGTTTTGACATAGCTAACTAAACCACCAATAAACATTTTATTATAATTGCTATTGCAGAAAATATAGGCATGTGGCTTATCGGCAGCTGACTAGGTTGGTGCTGGAAATGGCTGGGAAAAGACATTCATGTAGTCCTGCCATCATGTGCCATCACCAAAATTAGGAACACCTTTCCAAGTACAACTGGTGAACATACTGGATTCAAGTTTCCTGATTTGGTTTAAAATTTCAATATTAAATTTGTGCTTTCTTATTTATGGCAGTTATAGAATTCTTATGTGTTTATCGGTTAAATCGTGTCTGTTTCTCCTTTATGGCTTTCTTCTTGTCAGGTCTTTCATATCCTCTACATAGAAAGTCTGGTACTGAAAGCTCAGACATCAAATCTTTTACATAGCCTATGGGAATGAAACAAACAAATTAGTCCAGTTAGTCCTGTGGTAGCACCATACTAACCACAATTGCTCTTCTCCATAACTTCCCTCACAATAAAACCACCTTTCTTACTTGGGAAAAGAAATTGAGTACTGATCTTTTCCCTTCTTTGTCTTAGCCTGAAGCTTGCTACTATTATGATTGTACACCATTCTTCTGAGTATTGGAGAGTGAAAAACATGGTACTATATCTTTGCTTGCAGTGAGTTTTGACCAAAACTGTTTAAGACAATGCTAATACACGATATTATAGTTCTTTTGGTGTATTTGAGGCTTTTTATTTTTTTCATTGAGTATACCCTTTAAGTCGCAATACAACAAATTATTTTCCAATGGACGTAAATATACTATAATAGTATTCTATTTCTCAGTTTGAGTTAGTGTATTTGTGTTCCTACTCATTGTATAGGAGTATATAGTACCAGGGGCACCTGAAAGGCATACATTGAGTGTCCATGTGGTCCCCACTGGTCCATCTCTGACAGAAAATCAAGGAGAAGAAAGTAAAGCAAGTAACAAAAAAGATACAGTTGAATCCCAAGATGAGCTAGATGGGCAGGACTTGAAAGTAAGTCAATCTGATAGTGAATGAATGCAAATGATTTTGTGTCTCTTTTGTTGTGTAGCTTACTCTTATACCAGATATAGCAGATTTCAAGCGAGGTCTCTCTCTATATCCACCATTAGAGCCTTATGGCACAATCTCTATGAAACAATGACTCATTATTGGTTTTATCCTTTATTGAACATGCTGTTGTTGTTGTTTTTAATGTCACCTTTTCCTGTGCAATGTTTGGTTTCATAATTATTTATTAAGTTATCACAGTTAGCATCACGTCATGGGTATCTAACCTTTTCCCCTGTAGTTTTCAACAATAACTTATGAATGAATGAAAAAGGTTACATAATTATTGGTTATATAATCAGAGACTACTGCTGTGTAAATATACGCTATTTCAGCCAAGAATATAGGGCAAGTTGAGGATAACTGAGTGTAATAGCAATGGCTGCAGGATAAAAAAAGAAGAGGGTAGTTTGCCGCCACCAGAGTTAGGTTCTTAAATTTTATCACTAGGAGGGCTCTCAATTTACGCCTCCTAACATTATGTGTAGATAATTGTATTTATTGATTTAGAGCAAATGGGACCAAATTGTGCTGACTATCTATGAGGGGTGAGTTTATTGCTGCCATTAGGAAAAAAGAAGAGAAGGGTGTTGGTTGGGGGGGGGGGGGGGGGGGGGGGGGGGGGGGGGGGGGGGGGGGGGTTTCAGGTTGAGTTGGTACTACTAAGATAATATGTAAGAGTTCAAGACGTGTACGCCCCAGCATCATACATATACGCATGAGCGCATTACAGTAACATCGCGTTGTTGTCATCATCCAATGTTTTATCGGGTCTGACTAAAACAAGGACGGACCAGACCCACAGACCAGACTAAATTCGTGAAAAAACTCACGCATTGTCACCGGTTTGCCTTTTGAATTGTTTGTGCATCATTATTAGTTGTGCAGCAGTGACACTTATAGTATTATAAGGAATCAAGAGATGGTGTAGTTTATTGTTTTAAACAAATAGTTACAATAGAGTTAATAGGTCTATAGCTTATTCTCATTGATTTTTATCTTGCTGTGGAAACACCTACACAGAAGATGAGTATAGCTTGCTTACTGGCTGGGAACTCTCTGAGGTCCATATTCTTTTAGCACTCACAACTGGTACGCCCACGTACGCAAATAATTTGGGCGTAAAAAAACTCTTTCTCTCCGGGTGTGTGATGTGAGAGAAAACGTTGGCAACAACGCGGCATTACTGTACTGCGCATGCGTATTTAATACCGCTGTACCCTGCCTACCTACCGCTGCTTGATCTCCGTCGATTTACTTGGATAAAAATGGAAGTGGAAGAGAACATAGTGAAGTCCCCCATGGACAAAAGAAACTACAGGTTTTAGATTTTATTAAAGTACTATCTTTGTTTGGTAATTCTTCAATTTGTGTTATTTTTGATCACAAAATGGTTATCCTTGCATATTTGTTCTAATGCCATAATATATTCTTTATAACAATCTTTTTTTCTCTTTGACTTTACTAGCTTCAGCTTTTGTCACTTTTTTTTTATATTTTTTTTACATAATGTACTTTCTATTATCAATTTGTGCTTGAAACAGCTTCATCATTAATAAATGCTATTGGATAGATATATCAAACTCCCTAATGAGTTGAGGGCTATGGTGGTGTCAGATGAGAGAGCAGAAAAAGCATCTGCAACACTTTCTGTCAGAGTAGGTTAGTCAAACAAGAATTAGATAATCAATCACAAGGAGCATCTCAATTTGGTATTTTATTCTAGTATGTTGATTGTCAGTGTCTGCTCTAGCTGATCTATTCATCCCAACATAGTTGTGAGACATGGCTAAATAAAGTATGATATTTTTATACAGTTTAGAGAATATGTACTTGATGACAATTTATATCTTCATTTAATAATGACATAATTCAAGGTGAATTGTTTACAATAGAAATCGCTCAGTTTTAGTTTTTGTCATCCACTCTACTGGTAGTTTTAGTATTGATTGAATTTAAGTTTTAGTTTTTTTCATACATCTTAGTTTTAGTTATTCTTACCAAAAGTAAAATACCCCAAAACTAAGGGTTTTGGTTTTAGCTACAAAACTATACTGCTATACTGCAGTCTCATCATATTTTGCAGCACACCAAAAAAAATTTTTTTCTTCCATCACTGTTTCATTCCTAATGTGCTTGAATTTCAGTCCAGCTAAGTTGATTGCTCAGTCCACAGTGCTAGAATAGAACAAGTTGTGTTTTGTTAAAATCTACTTGTAATTCTGTTTATTTTTCCCCCCCTAACATTAGTATGAAGGAAAGTTATAGATGTGACTTTGCCTTCCAAACCATCTGAAAAGATCTGGCTATAAAGTATCTGTTCTCTTCTTTCTTTCTCTGTTCTTTTACACTTCCTCCTTTCTCACTCCTTCATCATCTTATGTTGTAGGCTTTCTTTCTGACCCAGATGATATTCCAGGGTTGGCTCACTTCTGTGAGCACATGCTCTTTCTAGGAACTGAGAAAGTATGTTTTATACTCTAATGATTGATGATTTTAGTGTACTCATTAAAGCAAATGTGCAAATTAATGTATGATTGCAAATAACATCGTATGAACCCCTGGTATGTATACTCCACACTGTCCATGAGAGAAACAATCGTTGTATTGAGAAAGTGTAATTTGAAAATGAAAAGCAGTACAAGCACACACGTGGAATTCAACTTACCCGGCATGGATGGTGTCACAGACTGAATGATCCCTCCCAGGTTAGGATCCGGAACCTCCATACAATACCAAAAAAAAACACTTACAAAAGGCAAACTATAAAGGCTCTATAAAATGCCACTCTTTTACTGTGGGCAGAGATGCATCACTCAAGATTATGTTTATATTTTACACAAGCCAAGTCTAGAAATTAACTGATAAAGTGCACCATTAGTGAATAAGAACACTATTTGGGTAATTACAAGTTAATGTATTAAACTGGAATCTTTATTACTATTAGCTATAGTTTCATCTCAAACTCAATAAATTAAAATTGTGGTTTTCTTATGTTTTCTATATACAGTATCCAAATGAAAACGACTACTCTGAGGTAAGTATGTCTACAGAAAGAAAGGGAATAAATAACTGAATATGTAGGGGGGAAATGGCAAAAATGTGTTCATTCAAATAAGTGTATTCATAAATTCAACTTGTTTCCTGTAAAGTTTAGCTTCATGGGACTTCTGTGCTTTTTCAAATGGTTTCTGTCTATTTATAATATGGTGTTTTGATCCATGTATTTAACACAGTTATGCGAGCAAAAAATGTTATTATTATCTCATAGTTTGTGACTCAAAATGGAGGGTCTTGGAATGCCTTTACTTCAAACGAATTTACCACTTACTATTTTGATATTGCCAGTGATTATCTCAGAGAAGCATTGGACAGGTATTTATCTACAATGCATGAATAAAATGAACTAGCTAAACTGTTGATAATTTAGATTTGCAGATAAATTTAGTTTAAAATTATTTTCTTATATTTAGCCTAAGGAGGGAAATTTCTCATCTCTCTCCCTCATACAATTTCACCACAACCTCCACTTAACAACACAATACAAATTTATATTAATATTTTCGCATTGTCTTCTTATTGGACTTACACACTGATTGATATGGGGTGGGTGTGGTGGGGGAGGGGGGGGGGAAGATGAAAATACTAAATAACACAAAAGTATGTTCAGAATACAGTCACATACTTAGCTAGAGATCAACTGTACTACACACAGCACACCCAACTAGATTCTGTGACCTGTGTCTATTTGTGTTTTCACAACTGTATTTTGTAATTGTAGCACCTCATGTGCTCATTGAATTTAAAATTTTCTTGGATGAGAAACAGGATATTTTCCCTTACTATTCCTCATATCTAAGACTACAATGTACTTATCAATTTCGTTGACAAGACAAAATGAGCTCATATTAGCTTGTGCTATGCACATAGTATTTAGTAAATATTTAGTATTTGTGATATTCCGTGTATTCATAGTACTATTATGGTTAACCAATTGATTTGTACAATCAGTGTATTGTGTGTGGTAAGCTATTATGTTTCCTGTTATCCACTTCCTTAAGGGTGCCGTCACATAGCAATGCCCGGGCTCCTTTAGTAGCGCACACCAGCTGAATAGTCGCACATTATCTACCACAAAGTCACGCCCCACTTTGCAACAAATTAGTGTCCATAAAATGCAACTGTTCCACACTCACCATTATGTGTGCATGGTTGGGGCAGGGCGGAGTCAACTTACAATTTAAAAAATCCTCGCGCACAAAAGTAATGGATCCAGAATCTACTCTATTGTACTGCTTAGGAATGGACGAACGGCTATGAAGGGCTTGATCCTATAGCGAGGAGATATTTTTAACATACAGAATTGTATAGAAATAATCAACAATAGTCTATGTGGTAAGGTGAGTATATAGAAAACTAAAATAGAATTCAACAAAAACTCATGTTATGGCATACACGCAAGGATAATAAAATGATATACAAAAGATTGACTTCTATACTTCAGCGGTAGCTGTGCAGTATTGCAGTGAAGTCCAAAATGGTGACAAGTGCTATTTCTTGAGATGCGATGGATTTCCAATCTTTATTCTTGGTAGGTGCTTTCTCCTAGTAGTACTGCTGACCTGCAGAAATAAAATAACTCAGGGGGCAAAGCAGAACTAAGTTTAACATACCCTAGCAACCATGGCCTATTCTGCGGGGTTTTCACGCTCAAAGAGTGTGATGGCACCCTTAACTAGTGAAACCTAGTAATAACCAAGGCATGAACTTAAGTCCTTGTGAGTACATACGCAAATATTATTGCTCAGCACTTGGATAAACATTCCTTATCACCTAACACTTCAACAATGTGGGGCAGCATACTGAATTATGTATATGCTACATTGCTGCTACATAATTGTTGAATGTTCATTGTTTTCATTGAACACATTATGAGTGTCTTGTGAATATTAAATTCTAGACTGTCAATGCATGCAATGGTGTTTATTTAGATTTTCCCAGTTCTTTATCTGTCCATTATTCAACGAAGACGCCAAGGACAGAGAAATCAAAGCTGTAGATTCAGGTATAAATTTTGTATATGTTTATAATTCAATGGGCTGAAATTAAGTATTTGGCTTTCATCTCTACATGTTCCTGGCTAGTTCCAAAAATAAAAGAGGAGTTCCAAATTTTGTTGATACAATTTGAAGGAGTGAAAAGCCAGCAGTTGAAGATTGTGGAGGGCTG
>WLWD01005898.1_pt1 | contig 43168 bp, 49 predicted proteins | sample 6712731 | NCBI WGS metagenome assembly WLWD01 (sample SAMN12718690, study PRJNA576275) | sponge metagenome | isolation source: marine sponge | host: Mycale hentscheli | place: New Zealand: South Island, Marlborough, Capsize Point | collected 2014-11-01 | reverse complement strand
ATGACTGAATCATTGAAAAATAAAAAAATTAAAAAACAACAATAATAGTCAGAACTTGCAAATGCGTGCTTTGCTTTTGTGGCAGTCTTAGCTTTATTGTTTGAAGTATGTGCGGCAAAAAACTCCTGGAAGTGCACAAATGGCCACTTTGTAAACAGCAATGCTAGAAGGAACTCTGAACAACGTTTATCTTTACAAAAGATTGTTAGTAGTTTGCCGACATAGGCTACAATGCTGGATATTGGCCATTTTAATTCCCACGGAAGCCATTTCGAATGCTAACTTTCTACTGCTGGATTTCAATAACGACTACAAGATAAGAAAATATTAGACAAGCTAAGAGACATGCCCCTTTTGTTAAAATAGTGGTATGACTGCACTGGCCACAGCAGTTCCTATGTCCCTGGTGGAATACACATATTCAGAATTATTCTTATTTGTACTCATATCTAACATAGCTCCTCCCACTTTGTAAAAGTTATCTATATCCCTGATTAGATATACAAACACTGGATCTAGTAATTAGATAAATAGACACTGGATCTAATAATGAAATTAGCAACTAGATAAATACTGGAGATCTAATAAACAAACACTGGAGTAATTAGAATAGACACTGGAACTAATATTGAATTAGATAAATAATAAGCAAACACTGAATCTTGCAATCAGACAATAAACACACACTGATCTGGCAGATAAAACTGGTTTTAATAAACAAAGATAATTTGGTAACTAGCCAATACAAAGACTCTAGGCGCTCACCTCCTTAGGAACTTGAGGCAGACCTTCCGCCATGCATTACCTTTTAACACCGCCGTCTTCAAGTATGGGGGGCGTTGCTGCAAAGATCCTACTTCAATAAATATCCGGACTTGACCACACCCAAATACGGAATTTTACGAGATTAGCAGACCAAGTAATATACAAGCGAGACCCTTTACCCAATGGCTGCAAGGTGAAAGAGAAGGACAGGAGCGTGTTACTGCTGGTGTGTGTGTGGAGATACTTGGGAGAGAAGGAAAAAAACTTCAAGGTTTTGGCTGCATCCGTGCTAAAGCAGTTTGGAGAAGTCTATCCCTCCAACTGTCCTGCAAGATAGAAATGCTCTCCTTTCTCTCAGTTGTGAGATTAGGCTAACCAATTGCAATGTAAAGAAGGCTGAAAATAAAATGTACTGTTGATTTTAGTAACTTCTAGTAGTAGTAATGATATTATTGGCGAGCGAGCGTAGCGAGCGAGACACTTACAGGGGTAACACAATCGAAAATCGGGGATGTTTATTTATTTATTTATTTGTATATATGTATGGACGTACGTACGGCATTTTTGTACTTTGACCCTCGTGTTTTTGTGTTAGTTCGGTTGTCGACCCCGTCCCAAATTGCACTAAACAGAATCCTCTGGTTTATCAATCAGTACCCGTATCATCACCCATTGTTTACAGTGAATTCTTTTGCGGGTGCAGTTAAAACTTGAAAACTTAAGGGACTTCCATTTCTATTCGAGTTAGTGGCGGTGGTAAGTCAATGCGCTCTTTGTCATGGTTATAAGCCGTGCGCAACAGTATTTACTTGAAAATACATTGTCCACTAGACTACCGCGAAGGTAAGTCTGTGTAGGTGCATGTCCAGTTGTGTCAAAGCATTGTGTGTCACAACCACTATTAGCTAAAGAATATCACAAAGAAAACTTTTAAATAACGTATATTGTTTTGTTGTTGTTTTTTCTCCTTCAATTCAAGCAGTTGCAGAGAGTTGCTTTACTATGACACTGAAATCCCTTTACCGTGTATGCGAAATTTAAAAACTGGACCTTATGTTCAGTAGCTTCAGTTGTTAGAAGTCAAAATCATTCATATAAAAATAGTATAGTCTTTAGGCTCGCTCGCCATTTGTGCTCAAGCACATCACTAGTAAACTATGTGTATGGTGCTTGAGAACAAATAGTGAGCGAGCCTAAATCTACACTGTTGTTAAACAAGTCACGTTTTTTAACATTTTCTTTCTGATACTCTTTAGCTAAGTGGTAGTTGTAAGATGGTTTAACGTAAACAACAACAAGACAGTGCGCAACAAAAAGAATAATGAGACAAAGAAAAAGGCGGGAATAGATTAAAACACGCATGCGTAACAAAACAAACACACAAATATGTAAATTGGTATAATGACATAATTATTACAACAATGGTTATATGTTGGTAAGGTGTAGTTCATTGTAAAAATGAACTGGTTATATTTGATAGAGATGAGTTCTTCCAGCAACTTATGACTTATACAGCATCCTTCACATGTGGCCAATATTCCAGCAACACTGAAGAGTCTCTCCACAGGAGCTGAAGATACTGGAATGCAAAGGTAATTAGTGAATGGGATGACAGGGGCACAGAGTGTAGTTGTATGTATGTGTGTGTAAATACTATTCTGGTATGTTGGAAGTGTGTGTGTCATTTTAGTGTGTGGAGGAGTGTATGTATGTGTGTGAATATGTGATAATGTGGAAAGTGTGTGTGTGTTTGGGTTAGTATTAGGGTATTTTAGGTGTTATATAAAGAAGTAGGTATGTGAGTGTGTGAGGTAGTCTAGAAATAATATTGTAGTGTGTGGATATAATGTTTTTGGTAAGGGTGTGTATGTGTATGGATGATTACAAATGTTGTGAGGGGAAAATGAACTTTCTGAGAGTTCATGTGCAGTGGTTCCCCCAAAGTTGGTTAGTGTGTACTCCCCCTGGCTACTTCTCTGTGTGTGTACTTTGAAGAGGAAAAGAAGAAAAAAAGCAGCTGATATTTCAAATGTGTAGGAGGAGAATGTGTATGTGTGTGATGATATTTCAATTTGTAGGAGGAGAGTGTGTATGTGTGTGATGATATTTCAATGTAAGAGGAGAGTGTGTATGTGTGTGATGATATTTCAATGTGTAGGAGAGTGTGTGTATGTGTGTGATGATATTTCAATATGTAGGAGGAGAGTGTGTATGTGTGTGATGATATTTCAATGTGTAGGAGAGTGTGTGTATGTGTGTGATGATATTTCAATATGTAGGAGGAGAGTGTGTATGTGTGTGTAATGATATTTCAATGTGTAGGAGGAGAGTGTGTATGTGTGTGATGATATAGGAAAGTTGGTTAGTGTGTACTCCCCTGGCTCACCTGAACTCATACCTTTGAATATAAAATAATTTAAAAAAAGCAGCTGTACTGATAAAGAGCCACAGCCTACCCCCTAGTAATGTTTTACACAGCTGGCCTAGTATGCACATTTACAGCATATCTAAGAACAAATAGTTATTATTCTATTGTGTTAATGGGTGTTGTTAGGGGGTGTTGTCAAAACACCTCTCTACTTGCTTTTTCTTATGGGAAACACCACCAATGTGTGTGAGTTTATTTGTGTGTGCATGTGTGTTGGTGTGAAATTGATGTGTAGAATTGTGTGTTGTGTTGTGTGTATGTGTGTGTGTGTGTGTGTGTGTGTGTGTGTGTGTGTGTGTGTTTTTTTTTTTTTGTGTTTGTGTGTTTTGTGTTTGTGTATTTGTTCATAAGGAAAAAAGAAGAAAAAAAACAAGAAAAAAAAAAAAAAAAAGCTTTTGATTTCTTGGCTCAGGTCCCAAGCCAGAGTTCAACCCTGACCCTGGCAATTTTCATCAGTTTTTTTTTCTTCCTCTCCATCTGCTGTGAGCTGTGGGCACATTCAAGGCCTTTTGTCATGAAATAGCAATGGTCCAGGTGGAACTTCAGGTGCCCACACCACATGCTGTGAGGAAAGGCCTTTCTCCTGTGAGTTCTTAGCTCAGCTCCACTCATAGTGACTGCCAGATGTGTGTGACCCACTAAGAGCATTTGTGTATTGCATGTAGTGTGTGTGTGTGTGTGTGTGTGTGTTTGGGAGGGGCGTGTGTATGTGTGTGTATATATGGGGCGGAATGGAGGGCATAGAAGGTGTTGTCCAGTTACTTCAGTTTACCCATGGGACTGAGTGTGCTATGAATATCATTATAGGGTCTGCTACACATGTAGTGGTTTTAATGCCCACTCTGTATTTTTTGGTGCAGTGTTTTTGTGCGTGGGTGGGTAGGTGGGTGTGAGCTAGTAAGTACTACCTCTAGTACTAGTTAGGTAATAGATATCATATTTTGGGTAAGGGATGTGTGTGTGTGAGTATGAAATGAAGTGTAGGGAAGTGTAAAGATTCTGAGAGTGTGTATGTGTGTGATGGTATTTCAGTGTGTAGGAGGAGAGTGTATGTGTGTGATGATATTTCAGTGTGTAGGAGGAGAGTGTATGTGTGTGATGATATTTCAGTGTGTAGGAGGAGAGTGTGTATGTATGTGATGATATTTCAGTGTGTAGGAGGAGAGTGTGTATGTGTGTGATGATATTTCAGTGTGTAGGAGGAGAGTGTGTATGTGTGTGATGATATTTCAGCGTGTAGGAGGAGAGTGTGTATGTGTGTGATGAAGGAGGAGAGTGTGTATGATGATATTTCAGTGTGTAGGAGGAGAGTGTGTATGTGTGTGAGCAGCGTGATGCAGTTTGTCAGAATGTGGTAAGGTGTGGTCAATTTTGGTTGCATTAATATGATATGGTTGGTTGCTGTATGAGTATGTCCCTGTTATTACTTTGGGATTACTAATGAGCTGGTGTAGATTAGGACCGAACTAATGTTGACCCCTTACCAAACACCTATGTATTGGGCGACTATATATTCCTGTGTATACAAGTACGTGCTATCAGGAGATGATTATAATACACAGTTGAAATAAAGTAGACATGCAGAGAGTTTATTGACAGTTCAGAGTACACGATACTCTGTAGATACGATGACCTGATGTGCATAGCCTAACGGTACAAGTTTAATTATGTTTTTAATTGCAGGAGTCGGCCCCTCACGAGCGTGCCATCAAGCGTGACCTCAACTGGACATTTCCTGATCATGCCTTCTTCAAGGAGCGAGATGGGCTGGGTCAGGAGAGTCTCCTGAATGTGTTGAAGGCGTACTCCGTGTATGACAAGGAGATTGGGTATTGCCAGGGGAGTCCATTTATAGTGGGACTGCTTCTCTTGCAGGTATGTGTGTTCATACATCTGCACATGCCCAGTACACACTCTGATGTAAAGTCAGTACCTTTGGGGAAGGGGTGGGGGTTTAATTATTTATGCACAGCTTACTGTGCGTACAGTAATAATATATAATGTGTGTGTGTCAGATGCCAGATATCAGTTGAGAGACTTCTACAAGAGAGAACACTTTAGCACAGTGAGTTGGGGTAAAAATAACAAAAAAATGGGTGTGCTGAGAGAATAGAAGAAATAGATTTTTCTTCCCTCTAGCTAGACTGGAATGTTTTGTTTAAAGCTGTCATACTGTTTGTTGTTTTGTTTGTTTGTTTGTTTGTTTGTTGATTCTGCTCCCCCTGTGTTTGTTTGTTTGTTGATTCTCCTCCCCCTGTGTTTGTTTGTTTGTTGATTCTCCTCCCCCTGTGTTTGTTTGTTGATTCTCCTCCCCCTGTGTTTGTTTGTTTGTTGATTCTCCTCCCCCTGTGTTTTCTTTGATTCCTCTTCCACTCCACAGACACAAGTGCTAGGATGTGTGATTTTTCACAAACCTAATTATGAAACTTTTATTAGAGCAAGTTTAGATTTGTTTGAATATTGACATGTGTCCACCATAGTGTCAGGTAGAGTGTAGTGATGTTTGTGTGTTTGTACAGTATTTCCAGAAAGGAATGAGATCATTGCACGAGAGTGAACCAGAACAACTGATACAGAGAGCTCTGAAGATAAAACTGCAGTCCAAGAGATGAAGAAGTGAGTCAGAGGAGCCACACACTAGGGGGAGGAATTACACAGTTGAGGGAGGAGTTACACAGTAGGGGGAGGAGCCACACTGGGGGAAGAGCCACACAGTTGGGGGAGAAGCCACACAGTAGGGGAGGAGCCACATAGTTTGGGTAGTTGGGGTAGGTGCAACACAGTAAGGGGTGGAGCCACAAAGTAGGGGAGAAGCCACACAGTAGGGGGAGGAGCCACAAAATTGGGGGTGGAGCCACACAGTAGTGGGAGGAGCCGCATAGTTTGGGTAGTTGGGGTAGGAGCCACACAGTTGGGGGAGAAGCCACACAGTAGGGGAGGAGCCACATAGTTTGGGTAGTTGGGGTAGGTGCAACACAGTAAGGGATGGAGCCACAAAGTAGGGGAGAAGCCACACAGTAGAGGGATGAGCCACACAGTTGGGGGAGGAGCCACACAGTTGGGAGAGGAGCCACACAGTTGGGGGAGGAGCCACACAGTTGGGAGAGGAGCCACACAGTTGGGGGAGGAGTCACACAGTAGAGGGATGAGCCACACAGTAGGGGGAGGAGCTATATGTTATATTTATTGGCGTGATAACTAGTATTTGTTGGTTGTGTTGTTTCTTTAGGTTGCTAAGGAATATTTGGATAAGAAAGCAAGGAAGGCTTTAGAGATCACTGAGATGATGGAAGGTAGGGGATGTCAGGATTACAGGTGATGCTGGAATGGAAGTACCACTACAGACAAGCTGTGTATCTAACAAGTGAACCAGTCAATGTTGTCTCTCACTCAATTAACAATTGCATGGACACACTTACAGAATCATTTCACTACTAATGTGCCTGAGTATATATCCCAGGGATTTCTCTTTAACAAAAACTAAATTCACTCTGTAATTTCCCAACTAAAACTTAGCACTGGGTTTAGGGTTTGATAGTTGAGGTGAGGAGAATCAGTTGTCACTGACGGAGATTCTGTGCATCTGATCTGATTTCTAGGAGAATATATAATCGGCAGCTCTTACAGACCTGTCCCCTCCTTGACCGACTGCCCACACAGAAGTGGGAGGGGCTGATGAAGGTTGCAGCAACAGCATTGGTTTACTTGCATTGACACATTATATACTTTCACTCTGAATTATCTCTTCATATCCACACACACACACATACATTTCCAACATTTTTATCCATATTCACACCTACTCCTCTCTACACTGCTTACACTAGTAATTTCAAATAGTTTGATAGCTAATGGTCGCCCACACAACTAGCAATAACTTGAGTATATTTCTGTATCCTGACTTGGTCCACTCAGTGATGAGGCCAACTTTTGGACTGGATGGCACAGGTGAGGCCAGACATCTTCTGAGTAACATTCATAGAGTCTTGCTATCTACACCCACTCACTGTTTTATCTGAGATAGTTACTATGGAAATAACACATAATATAACACTTCCCTACAAGAATAAAAATATTAAAACTTCTAAGCAACGTCATCTCATTTGTTTGTGTGTGCAATTTCTTGTGTCTAGTGAGGGAGCTGTGTAGCAGTGCTAGGTCTATGTCTAGTGAGGGAGCTGTGTAGCAGTGCTAGGTCTAGGTCTAGTGAGGGAGGTGTGTAGCAGTGCTAGGTCTATGTCTAGTGAGGGAGCTGTGTAGCAGTGCTAGGTCTATGTCTAGTGAGGGAGCTGTGTAGCAGTGCTAAGTCTATGTCTAGTGAGGGAGGTGTGTAGCAGTGCTAGGTCTATGTCTAGTGAGGGAGCTGTGTAGCAGTGCTAGGTCTATGTCTAGTGAGGGAGCTGTGTAGCAGTGCTAAGTCTATGTCTAGTGAGGGAGGTGTGTAGCAGTGCTAGGTCTATGTCTAGTGAGGGAGCTGTGTAGCAGTGCTAGGTCTATGTCTAGTGAGGGAGCTGTGTAGCAGTGCTAAGTCTATGTCTAGTGAGGGAGGTGTGTAGCAGTGCTAGGTCTATGTCTAGTGAGGGAGCTGTGTAGCAGTGCTAGGTCTATGTCTAGTGAGGGAGCTGTGTAGCAGTGCTAAGTCTATGTCTAGTGAGGGAGGTGTGTAGCAGTGCTAGGTCTATGTCTAGTGAGGGAGCTGTGTAGCAGTGCTAGGTCTATGTCTAGTGAGGGAGCTGTGTAGCAGTGCTAAGTCTATGTCTAGTGAGGGAGGTGTGTAGCAGTGCTAGGTCTATGTCTAGTGAGGGAGCTGTGTAGCAGTGCTAGGTCTATGTCTAGTGAGGGAGGTGTGTAGCAGTGCTAGGTCTATGTCTAGTGAGGGAGGTGTGTAGCAGTGCTAGGTCTATGTCTAGTGAGGGAGGTGTGTAGCAGTGCTAGGTCTAAGTCTTGTGAGGGAGGTGTGTAGCAGTGCTAGGTCTAGGTCTAGTGAGGGAGGTGTGTAGCAGTGCTAGGTCTATGTCTTGTGAGGGAGGTGTGTAGCAGTGCTAGGTCTAGGTCTAGTGAGGGAGGTGTGTAGCAGTGCTAGGTCTATGTCTAGTGAGGGAGGTGTGTAGCAGTGCTAGGTCTATGTCTAGTGAGGGAGGTGTGTAGCAGTGCTAGGCCTATGTGTCTAGTGAGGGAGGTGTGTAGCAGTGCTAGGCCTATGTCTAGTGAGGGAGGTGTGTAGCAGTGCTAGGCCTATGTCTAGTGAGGGAGGTGTGTAGCAGTGCTAGGTATATGTCTAGTGAAGGAGGTGTGTAGCAGTACCAGGTCTATGTCTAGTGAGGGAGGTGTGTAGCAGTGCTAGGCCTATGTCTAGTGAGGGAGGTATGTAGCAGTGCTAGGTCTATGTCTAGTGAAGGAGGTGTGTAGCAGTGCTAGGTCTATGTCTAGTGATGGAGGTGTGTAGCAGTGCTAGGCCTATGTCTAGTGAGGGAGGTGTGTAGCAGTGCTATGTCTATGTCTAGTGAGGGAGGTGTGTGCAGTGCTAGTCCCTATGTCAGTGAGGGAGGTGTGTAGCAGTGCTAGGTCTATGTCTAGTGAGGGAGGTGTGTAGCAGTGCTATGTCTATGTCTAGTGAGGGAGGTGTGTTGCAGTGCTAGGTCTATGTCTAGTGAGGGAGGTGTGTAGCAGTGCTAGGTCTATGTCTAGTGAGGGAGGTGTGTAGCAGTGCTAGGTCTATGTCTAGTGAGGGAGGTGTGTAGCAGTGCTAGGTCTATGTCTAGTGAGGGAGGTGTGTAGCAGTGCTAGGTCTATGTCAGTAAAGGATTTTTATGTGATTGTTTATTATTATTGTGTGTTGCTAAAAAATAGCACAAATAAATCTTTAAAAATTAACTAACCAATTACTAGTTCTTAGCTTTCACATTTAAATTTCAGTCAGACCAGCTCTCTCACCACTTGTGTTATTTTGTGCTGTGCACGGAGAGCTGGCAAGTCTCATTCTCACGCGCATGCCCAGTATAGTGTAGAGCTAGAGCTTGGGTGAATTATTAATAGTGAATTTCTTTGTTGCGCACACCACGCTAGCACTCTGCTGTAGACTTAACTTCTTGGACGGCTCCGTGGCAGTGCTGAGTTCCGCAGATATTGGTGGAGGATGTCTGACTCCACGTCCGTGGTCAGCTTTCTTTCGGACCCGTCCACGCTGCTGGCTTTGAGTGCAGTAGCGGTGGGTACAGCGTGGTATCTTAGCCGAAGTTCGCCCAGTGTTAGGCCTGTAGTTCCCCTTGATAACCAGAGCTTGGAAATACCGGTAAGTGCGCCAGCTGAGCGTAACAGAACAAGTTTCAAAATTTTATATATTTTTTAATTTTTTTTTTAATTTTTTTTTTATTAACTCTACTTTGTATCATGAACTCATCTTTCTAAGTTGCGCTAGCCTGTAGTGGTTAGTGAAGTATTGTCAGACTTGATGCAGTAATTATGGCTGGAGGAAGGGGGGGGGGGATACTGGTAGTGGCAACAGTAGTTTCTTATAGTCTTAAGGTTAGTGCTATACTGTGAGATGTTACACTATACTTGCTGCTATTTATGAGTTACCAATAAATCAAAAGTGTCTCGCGTGTCACTTGATTCACCTCATAAGCTTCATTTGACAGGGCAGAGGAGGGAGGGGGGGAGGTGGGGCTTTGTTTAGTAGTGGGAAGTCCCAGAACACTGATTGTATTCTTTGTTCAACTCTACCTCAGTCTCAATTAGCAATTGAATTAGTTAGAAAGTACAGCAACTAATACGAGGCAACAGCGTAACAACGCAACCAGCTGATAGAGAAGCTAAAATAACAACATTATTATTCTCAATCAGGGTTGCATTTAAGGAGAGAGGGGCGGGGCATTGCTCCTCCCTCCCGGGAAAGCCTTTGTTCCACTACGTTTATTTTTTGTAACATGAAGTCGTCACAGGTTTGCTTATACACTGCAAGTGTCTTTTAAATGCATACAGCAGTATACTCTAGTAACCCTCCTAAGATCTGGTAGAGTTGGTATGTCCCTCCCAGTAGCCCAGCTGGGTAGTCAGTTACATGAATCACCATACGCTGCCTCTGAACTGGCTGAGTTAGTCTGTTCTGTGGCTTGTGTGTGGCTTGCTTCATTTCTTCTCTGAGATTTCTTGTCTGGGGATTCTTCCACTATAGGATAGAATGAGTAATGGTTTCACTGTCTGTATGGAGAAGAGAGGCTTTGTGTGTGCACACACCACTATCACTTCCTTCACACACCACTATCACTCCCTCCACACACCACTATCACTCCCTCCACACACCACTGTCACTCCCTCCACACACCACTATCACTCCCTCCACACACCACTGTCACTCCCTCCACACACCACTGTCACTCCCTCCACACACCACTGTCACTCCCTCCACACACCACTGTCACTCCCTCCACACACCACTATCACTCCCTCCACACACCACCTATCACTCTCCCCGCCACACACCACTGCAACCCCTCCACACATTCGACCAACTGTCACTCCCTCACAGCACCACTTATCACTCCCTCCACACACCCCTCCTAAGTCACTGCCCTTCCACACACCACTGTTCACTATCCGGCCCTCCACCCACCCCCTTTCACTCCTCCACCCACCCACTGTCACTCCCCTCCACACCACCACTGTCCACTCTTCTTTTCCCCTCGCCTCCACCCCGTCCCCTTTCCTCCCCTTCTCCCCCCCACCACACTCTTCACTGAAACCCTCCCCCCCCCCCTCTTTCCCTCCCTCCCCCCCCCCCTTTCCCACTCCCTCCACACACCACTGTCACTCCCTCCACACACCACTGTCACTCCCTCCACACACCACTGTCACTCCCTCCACACACCACTGTCACTCCCTCCACACACCACTATCACTCCCTCCACACACCACTATCACTCCCTCTTCCCCCTCCATGCAAATGCAAAATGTAAATTCTCTTGCAACCGCCAGTTATGTGCACTGCCTGTGCACTAAGCAGGCACTGTGAACCGTGCAAGCAAAGCTCCTGGAGCCGGGCTAGGAACTCGCAGGAGAACAGACCTTTCCTCACAGCAAGTGGTGTGGGCACCCGAAGTCCCACCTGGACCATTGCTGTTTCATGAGAAAAGGCCTTGAATTTGCACCCTAGCAAATGCCAGGTCCCCAATCACAGCTGGATGGACTGGTGGGGCTGGTGGGGCTGGTGGGAGGCAGATGGAAAACCAGATGGAAAATTGCCAGTGGGGCTTGAACTCCAGGACCTCAGGCCCTAAGCCAAGGATACAACCACTACACCATACAGCCACCACGCGGCACGCGCGCACACACACACAGAGTGATTGTGCAGGGTTTCAAACAGAGGTACTGGGATTCCCCCCCCCCCCCCCCCCCTCCTCCCCCAGAATTTTCATGAAATAAATTAATAATATTTACTACTTAATGGTATTCTGTGGTTATGATTTATAATGTTATTCTGTGATTTTGTTGTTGGTATATACGTGTATCTAATATTTGGTGAAAGTTCACTTCAGTTAATTGAGGTCCTTCAATTGCAATGTACGCATTAGTCTTCCAAGATTGATACACTAATTCTAGACCTGAGACGATTTTAATCAAATGGGTGTGGTTTCAGCAAAAGTGGGTGTGGTCAAACAAACGTGTGACTCCCCCCCAGAAAAAAATCCTGTATGAAACCTGTCGTGTGTTCAGGTAACAGTTTCAGGTGTTTGTATGTGTGATTGTTTGTTGGCTCTAGAGTACAAGATAATTACTGAATGGAATGATATCTACCTCATAGCCTGGAGACATCTTATAGGGAGTGTGGTAAAATACATATACATTATGTTGGTGTGTTTTATTTAGGATACTGGCAGGTCTCGCTCCTCCCACCTGGCTAAGGGAGGACTGGTTACTCCCTCTGAGTGCAGTGAGAAGACTCTGTACGAGATCTTTCAGGCGGGAAAGAAAGTGTCCGGTAAGGAGTGGTCAAGGAGGAGAGAGGGAGGGAGGGAAGTGTGTTGAAACAGAAAGAACTAGAGATAGGTAAGATAAGAAAGGTGAGAAACCAAAGGTGAAGAGAATACTTTGGAACGTGTAAAGCTCACTAAGTGATGTGAAAGTTTTGCAAATTAACAACCCAGTAATCTGGGAACTGCATAACCTTGAAGTACTGGATGATTAGTGGTCACTAGTGGGTGTGTCCCACTTCACCTGATCTGCCGTCTGTATGCATGTGTGCGCGCAGGTCATGGTGATGGGGAAATATTGAAGTTTGGACCAATAAAAGATATGTCAGTTTCCATGGTAACTGCCATATAGAGCCTGGACCATACAGACAGTCTCATCTTTTTCATATAAAGTTTGTATCTGAGTTAGTATCTGGGGGTGTGTCCTGTAGATTGGATGAAGTCACATGATAATTAGTTGTGTCATGCGTGGGTGGGAGCATTGCTGTTTATATTTGTTTGTTTGTTTGTTTGTGGTCAATCACTCACTCTAGCATTCACTACTCATTGATCTGATTGCATTCATTCACTTCATTCTGTTTGCTAACACTTCAGGTAACATTAACACAATTTCTTGTTGTAGTCTACTTTTTTTTAACTTGCGTCTGCAGAATATGTTTGCCAGCATTGTACTGTTTAACCTTTAGCTAGTGTTCAGATTGTGTATTTACTCGTGTGTGTGTGTGTGTGTTGTATTCCAGGCAACGGTCCTTGTCTCGGTTGGCGTCCTGGTTCAGACCAGCCGTACAAGTGGATCAGTTATGGAGAGGTGGAGAAGCGAGCTGTAGAGTTTGGGGCGGGGCTTAGTGCCCTCGGAGTGGAGACCGGCACAAACAACATGATTGGTATCTGCTCACAGAATAATGTTGAGGTGAGCGAGATGTGGGCAGAGTTTGAGTGAAATGTGGGTGGAGTTGGTGAGTCAGATGTGGGAGGAGTTGGTGTGTTTGTTGGAGGAGGAGTTTCTAGGCAATTATTAGTACAGCTTCATCTTCAGAAGTTGATGGTCTAATTTTTAACTAGGGTTGCCAAGTAATGCAGTGGTGCTCTTTAATTAGAATTCCACATTCATCCTTTGGTTGTCAATGACGATATAGATTTCTTAGCAATCTGCTGATTGAGGTGTTTGTTGGGTCTGCCCAATGCATACAAGTGCAGTCATTAGAATTACACCAGACCACACACTCGCCTGGTGGAAGTCTCATTTCAGGAGAGAGGTGCATCTGAAGTGACTGACTTGCTGGCATTCTCTTGAAGTACACACAGGAGCAAGACTGATGACATCATAGAGTTCCAGCCACGCCTACTTGAGGCTGTATTGTAATTCACAGCATCTTGCTGTGTCTCTAACTGTAGCACGTGCTATTGCTGAAATGCTCTGTGTGGTGGGGTACTTGCTAGTTAGTACATCCAGCGCCACTGTGTGGTGGGGTACTTGCTAGTTAGTACATCCAGCGCCACTGTGTGGTGGGGTACTTGCTAGTTAGTACATCCAGCACCACTGTGTGGTGGGGTACTTGATAGTTAGTACATCCAGCGCCACTGTGTGGTGGGGTACTTGCTAGTTAGTACATCCAGCACCACTGTGTGGTGGGGTACTTGCTAGTTAGTACATCCAGCACCACTGTGTGGTGGGGTGCTTGCTAGTTAGTACATCCAGCACCACTGTGTGGTGGGGTACTTGCTAGTTAGTACATCCAGCACCACTGTGTGGTGGGGTACTTGCTAGTCAGTACATCCAGCGCCACTGTGTGGTGGGGTACTTGCTAGTTAGTACATCCAGCGCCACTGTGTGGAGGGGTACTTGCTAGTTAGTACATCCAGCACCACTGTGTGGTGGGGTACTTGCTAGTTAGTACATCCAGCACCACTGTGTGGTGGGGTACTTGCTAGTTAGTACACCCAGTGCCACTGTGTGGTGGGGTACTTGCTAGTTAGTACATCCAGCACCACTGTGTGGTGGGGTACTTGCTAGTTAGTTATTATAAAGTTTCTAATTCCTCAGGGACATAGTCGGCCATTTTGTTTTTGTTGGTGGTGGACGGTCTAGTGGAGGGCACATCGATGTGGTCCAATATAAAGATATGTCAGTTGTCATGGTGACTGCCATATAGAGCCTGGACCATACAAATTAGTCTACCATGTTTTCTATCTGAGTTGAGTAGGTGCAATACTAACTGGTGATATTTAGTAGAGAATAGAATAAGTTAGCTGTATGAGAAAGCTCGTACTGCAAGTCATCACATGCAATTATTTACTCCAATAAAGTCTTCAAACTATCATTATACAGTAGACCCTCAGTTATCCCAACTCTCGCTAATCCGAACACCAAATTTTTTAGGAATTATAATGATATTCATTGGAATTTTGCTGTGCATTAAATAGATAATCGATTAAGACCCCATTCAAAATGACTTATTTCGAATATCTGAACATTTCAAATATCCGAACAACCCTCGGTCCTGAGGTGTTCGGATAATTGAGGGTCTGAGTCTTCAAACTGCATCATTATAATCAAACTAACATTTTCAGCCATTTTTATTTCAGTGGGATGAAATGTTAACCCATTGGTGTGGGTTTAATGATTGGGTGTGGTTTTGATTGTTGTAGTGGGTGGTGACGGAGCAGTCTTGCACCCTGTACTCTCGTGTTGTGGTTCCTCTGTACGACACTCTGGGACCGGAAGCTGTCACTTACATCATTGACCTCAGTAAGTGACCACACCCACCAATGGGTGTGGCATACACTAAGTGGAGGTTATCATTGAAGATGCCAGATAGGAGGCTGTAGTAATGGAGCTATTTGTGTGTTTAATGAGTCAATATTTCAAATATCCACTGTACAAGACTGCACTGAAGAGGAGTGTATAGTTAGTGCCACCGTGGAACTGAGGGTCTACAACTAGATTCAGTGCCTCAATCTAGAGCAAAGTTTTTATGCTATATGTGACAGTACTTGGGAAAAGGGACCAATTGCGTTAAAAATTGAAAAATGAGTTATTCATACCACTGTGTAGAGCACTTCTTATGGAGTGTTTTGATACCAAGTTTATAAGCAGGCGCTGCTTGGTTCACTAAATATACGAGCGGCAATCTGAACAACTTGAGCACAGTTATTTCGAGAAAACTGCGATTAAAACTTCTTATTCAATTTCTCGCGGAGTTAACGTTGAATTCCGTAATCTAACCAGAAGTCCGCGTTACGGGTTACGTAAGACTGTTACCTATGCTTGGAAAATGGTGGCGATCAGCTGAACAGCAGTAAGTTATAGTTGGGGCCGCTTACTTCATTGATGGGGGAGGCCTTACTCAGTTTAGACCCTACATTGTGTAAGAGTAGACAGGTATGACTTTAAATAGCACTAGATGCGTATAGACATAGTTTTGCAAGCCGTTTTGTGCTTCTTTTTTTCTTTTTTTCTGTTTCCAACAGTTTGATAGTTACAGTAAGTCATGGTAACTATAATACAGTCACTCTTAGAAATGATCAACTAGCTTGGTTTGTTAGTTCACTGGCTAGCTAAGTTTAGGATTATATTTGTCTTGCAGCCAGCTTGTTGCCTGTTTTGGAACAAATGAACAATAGGAATTTCTTTAAATCAATGAACAAAAATGATGGACTTTCAAAATGTGTTGCCTTCTCTTGTTGCAGTGTGACAGAAGTCCTCACCATCACTGAAACCTTTGTCCAGTCAGAGACTTGCTGATTCTTCTAGTGTCTTCACAAAAATAGTCCCAGGAGTCTCCAGGTCTGCAGACTTCAACTACAAGACTCCATAAATAGCAACATCAACCTATATAGCTTGATTATTCACATTATTATTTCTATTCTGTTGCTGCAATGCTATAACAAAAACTTATAAGAATTTACCCGCGATTATCCGAGGTAGGGGTAATTTGTTGCTAGGCAACAAATTGAATTCGCCCACGATTTTCAATTACTCGCGGGCTGGATTTCCGTGCACGCACGGAAGGTCAAAATAGAGAGTAAAAGGTGACTGTGTTTAAACGGGGCGCTCGGACCTTTAACAATGGTTTCAGCCACTCAAATTTGGTGTCAGTGTAGCTAAAGGGTAGAAGATACCAGTGGGCCAATAAAAAGAAAACCAAAAAAAATTTATTTTGTCGGTGTTTGGGCTCTACTGTACATTTTTGATTTTACGTAATTGGTCCCTTTTCCCAAGTACTGTCACATATAGCTTAGTGTGTGTGTGTGTGTGTGTGTGCAGCTAGCCTGACTACAGTGGTGTGCCAGTCCACTAAGGTGGTGTGTGTGTGTGTGTGTGTGTGTGTGTGTGTGTGCAGCTAGCCTGACTACAGTGGTGTGTCAGTCTACTAAGGTGATGTGTGTGTGTGTGTGTGTGTGTGTGTGTGTGTAGCTAGCCTGACTACAGTGGTGTGCCAGTCCACTAAGGTGATGAGTGTGTGTGCGTGTGTGTGTGCAGCTAGCCTGACTACAGTGGTGTGTCAGTCTACTAAGGTGATGTGTGTGTGTGTGTGTGTGTGTGTGTGTGTGCAGCTAGCCTGACTACAGTGGTGTGCCAGTCCACTAAGGTGATGTTACTATTGAAGCAAGCGAAGACAGTGGTCAGTTTGAAGACTGTCATAACTATGGGGTCAAAGTTCACAGATGAAGAGAAATCTTTGGCCAAAGACATCAGGATATCTCTGTACACATTTGAAGAAGTCATGGTGAGGGGGCGGGTGTCACAGTGAGGGGGTGGGTGCCATGGTGAGGGGTTAGGTATTTAAAACGTGGTGATGGGGGAGGGTACTATGAATAAGGGAGAGTGTAGTCGAGTGCAACTCTGCTGATATTAGGAGTGATAAACCCTTTACCTAACATGCTGTGACGTCATTGACCATGTCCTATAATTCATGAGATTATATTCTGAGGCACATACGAGAGCAGCACAGAGGACACCAACAAACAAACAAACAAAGGAAGAGAAGGAACAGGTTTAGGTGTGCACTAGCTGCCATAGCATAGCTGAGTAGATCCCTGACTGCTGTGTTTGGGGATGTTGACATACTCTAATATGCCAGGCTTGGCTTTCTCATGGACCGAGCTAGTATATAGTCGTATCACGAGTTCTGGAACTGGCAGAACTTGCAGCTGACCCGTGGGCGGTCAACTTGTTCAGCTTTTCCGCGGTGATATTGAATAAGAACATTTACCACATCTGGGGGGATTCCCCATAACTGGTCAAGTCATGAGAGCTTTTAGTGAGTATATATGACCAGATGTATGTGTGTATGTATTAGTATATATCTGTGTATGTATGTATGTGTGTATGTATTAGTATATATCTGTGTATGTATGAATGTGTGTATGTATTAGTATATATCTGTGTATGTATGTGTGTATGTATTAGTATATATCTGTGTATGTGTGTGTATGTATGTGTGTATGTATTAGTATATATCTGTGTATGTGTGTATGTATTAGTATATATCTGTGTATGTATGTATGTGTTATGTATGTATGTATGTATATAGAAACTGGGTAGAGAGAATCCAGTAGATTTGGTCTTACCTTCACCAGATGACCTCTGTACCATATGCTTCACAAGTGGAACTACAGGTGGGTGTGGTTTATGAAATGAGAACTGCTTGTGAAGTTACAGTTGAGTTGTCAGAGCCTTTTATAGATGGGCGGTGTCATTTATAGGGTAAGGTGTGGTCATAGTTTCATTTAGAATAGGTGAGTACAAATTAGACAATAATGTCAGACGTGTGTGTGTGTGTGTAACAGAGTTGGTAAAGGGTATCACATGATTCCAGTTCCTCCTTACATCCTTACTTGTAGGTAACCCCAAGGGGGCGTGTCTGACCCATGGAAACATTGTCGCCAACGTCATAGCAATGAAGATAGCTTTGGTGAGTACCTCCCTCTTTGTATGTGGTCGGATTAGTATGTATGTGTGTGTGTGTGTGTAGCCAAAGGATTTTCTATCTCCTAGTGACTGTCACATTTCATACTTGCCGCTGGCTCACATGATGGAGAGAGTTGCTCAAGTAAGTTGAGGAATGGCAGACAGCAGGCAAACTAGAATTAAAATATTCATTCTTTATAATTCACCTCAGGTTTGCCTAGGGTGTGCTGGTAATAGTTTATTTGTGTGTTTGTTTGTGTGTAGGCACTGATATTGGTGAGCGGAGCACAGATCGGGTTCTTCCAGGGTGACGTGAAGAAGCTGGTGGCGGACATTCAGGAGTTGAAGCCGACCTTGTTCGTGTCTGTGCCAAGACTGCTCAATCGAGTCTATGACAAGGTGACAATGACCATGGCCACACCTTACCTATCATGATCCTTGCGCATGACTAGACCTTACCTTCCCTTTAGCAGTGCTAATTTAAATGATATAAGCATGTGTCCACAAGACTTGTGACCCAGGGTTATGTATTGTATGTGTGTGTGTGTGTGTGTGTGTGCAGGTCATCAGTGGTGTTTCTGGCTCCTCTGTTAAGAAGTGGTTATTTGAAAGAGCTATAGCTGCTAAGTCAAGTGAACTCAAACAGTAAGTGCTGCCCACACATATGCCACACCCACTATCTGTGGTGTCACTGATGCCATGCTGTATACAAGTGTAATAATTGACCACTTCCTCCCCATCATCAAGCCACTGTAGTGAGGTAGTGAGGCTCATTAGTCTATGATGAAGTGTTTATAGTTATGTGGAGGGAGTGTCTATTAGTGCTGACGTGATGCTCTTTATTGTGCCACTATATCAGGTGTGTGGGTGGGTGGGCGTGTCCGAGTGGTGGTGACAGGATCTGCCCCCATCTCAGAGAAGGTGGTGACATTCCTTCGCTGCTCTCTTGGATGTCATGTGAGTTGGCAATTTTTTTTTGTGTGTGTGTGTGTGGTTTGATGTGATTATTAAGTGTGTATGTGTGTGTGTGTAGGTGTTAAAAGGGTATGGTCAGACTGAGTGTACAGCTGCTAGTTGCTATACCATTGCTGGTGACATCTCTACTGGTCATGTGGGACCTCCCTTACCATGCAACTACAAATTGGTGGATGTGTATAATAGTGCAGATGTGATATTATATATTTTTTTGTGTGTATAATAGTGCAGATATTTGTTTTTCTTTCTCGGCCTTCTTAATTTCATTAAATTAGATGTATTCTTTCTTTCACAGGTTTATTTGAACCATTTAGAACTTTTTATTGTAAGTTTTGAAACTTTGAGAGAAAGTTTTCATTGTTGTTTTATTATTTGATATTTTATAAAGAAAAAAATTTGAATATTTTTTCTTTAATTTGTTAATATCTGCCTCTTGTGTTGTGTGTGACCAGGTCCTGCCAGTAACTCTGTGGACATGTTAGTGAAGCTGATAGAGAAGGGCATGTGTGTGGCGCGCATGAACTTCTCACATGGAACTCATAGGGTCAGTCGCAGAGTGGGTAAAGGGCAAAGGGTGGGAGAAGTGGAGGAATTTTGACCAAGTAATGGATTATCATGCAGAGACTTAAGAATGCTGTGTGTGTGTGTATGTGTGTGTGTGTGTATGTGTGTGCAGTATCATGCTGAGACTATTACGAATGTGGGAAAAGTGGTGGAAATAGTGAAGAACAGATCCATCACTATTGCTTTGGATACCAAGGGACCGTAAATCAGAACTGGACTCCTTAAGGGGGCGAGTTAGATTTCTTGTGCGAAAGAGCATCTTTTTTTTTATTCTTCTAAATGAGAGGAGACACCGTCAAAGAATCCTTGCAGTGTACACGAAGACTATGTTGATTTCATGTACTAAAGGATATCTGAGGGGAGGAGGGGGAGGGAGGGACTTTCAGCACAGACAATGGTCCTCCCTTGCCCCTTTACATGCAGACAGTGTGTGTGTGTGTGTGAATACTTTTGAAATTTGTTTTTCTGTAAACATTACAGAACATTATTCATGTAGTCAAGAACAACAGTAGGAGCTGTTGCTATGAATACAGTTAACATTTATGAATGTTGTTAGGCAGTGAACTGGCCTTCTGCCAGGAATGCAGCCTCAGGGCAACAGGCATAGGACATGATTAATTCTTGTTTCTTTAATTGTTGTGTTTGGGTATAGGGAGGTTCGGCAGAAGTGCGTCTGGAGACTGGTAAGGTTTTGAAAGTGTCTATTGAAGACAAGTTAAGGAATGTGGCGATGAGAACACCATTTATGTGGACTACATGAACATCATCAAGATCCTGAGTCCTAGAGACCTGGTGTTCGTGGATGACGGGCTCATCTCTCTCTCAAGGTCACTGGGAAGTTTCCCACCCACCTGGTGACAGGTTAGTACATGTGTATGTGTGTGTAAAGAGAGAGAGAGTAGGTGGTGTGTATATGGCATACATCTGTGTGTGTATCAGTTTCTGTATCCATAGTTACTATAGTCTCACTGTCCCTTTCATCTCGTATTACTACACTTATACAATACAGCCAGTCACATGTGTTGGTGGCTTTAAGCAAACAGAGCTTCTAGGCCACGCCTACAAAGCCATCTTTAGTTATGTCTCATTACTCTCATTCAAATTATTTCTACACCTCTTTTTAATTGTTGTTGTCATGGTTGCAGTGGTTCAAAGTGGAGGTATGCTGGGCTCCAGAAAGGGCGTAAATTTTCCAGGTGCTGAAGTGGACCTACCGGCGCTCTCTGAGAAAGACAAGGTTAACGACGCACACCACACCCACTTTTTCTGCACCACCCACCTGCCAGTTTGATTTTATGGGTAAGTATATGACAGAGTTACAGCACTTAGTAAAGTCGTCATCATATGAGGATGACACTCATGCGTCCTATAAAATGTATTATGGATTAATCCATTAGATAGGAGTGTACTAATTTATGATTTTGTCACAACTATTTTCAGCTATTTAAGGGTGGCCGCACATAGCAACGTGCACCGCCTGTAGATCCGAACATTAATTTATTCCCTGCCATTACTCCACCATTCGATAATACGCGAGCAGAATCAATCGCGCAGTAGTAGCAGAAGTATACTTGCAAAGTTGTGGTGTTTTAGTTTAGCTTCTTGTTGTCTCATATCCGTTTACAGCAACTCTCCATACGTCGTCTGAGCTCACACGGCAAGGTGCACCAAGCTGCCTCTCCTCCTGTAGCCGTTCTCTGGACTCTGCGCAGATCTAATACCTTCACCTCTGGCTATCTCCAATAAACTGCTCTCTCTTCTGACCCTCTTGTTATTGTTGTATTGATGTTTGTTTACTCTTGATATAGGCGGGCTCTTTTTAGAACCAATACAAACTAATTGAAAAAAAAATTGCTCGCGTACTAGTAGTACGAGATATTGGGGTGGGGCTACTTCTTAAGAATTGTGAGTGGAATTAAAGTTCCAAATTTTGTATGAGTTTTTCTTGGAATCTAATAATGAGAACGACACAAAAATTTTACACGGGTAAACCAAAAAAAAACAAAAAAACTGCACCACAAAGAGAATTTTTCAATATCTTAAAAATTACGAATAAGTCATAGAGTAATATTGAAATGGAGAAGAACTTGTTGTCTTGCAATAGAGTATCAGCTCGGCTAGTAGTGCACCAAATTGCGAAGCTCCAACTTACCGCACCGCTCCAAAAAAGTGCTACAAAGTTTGATAGCCAGGCCCCGATATTTCCTCCAGATTCGCTCTAAAATTAGTGAGCGGCTCCTTCGGCAGGTACTGTGTCCTTGTGTTATAGTAGAGAAGCCCCTGTAAGTATACAATAGTAGTAATCGTGCATAGCAACCATCAACAAAAAATTGCGTAGGCGGTGTGCGGCCACCCTTAACACTGGTAAATGATTACGCGGAGTAAAAGGAGTGGGGAGTGGTACTAATTAGAGAGAGGCCACCATGTGAGTGTGGGGTCAGATTGAGAAATGCAATGAAGATGTTTTTCAGAAGACAAGAAATACTCATGGAATAGTTAATTCATTAGTGGCTGTCTTAGTTATCTGCAGTAGTAGTATCAGAAGTGACGAGTCAAAGGATTTCTTCATTTCCTTTAAGGATTTTCTTAATGTTGTTGTCAGCTACTGAATGAACTAAGGCAATGACTGGGAAATTTGTTGAAGAGGAATTATTTGAACATTAATACAGAGTGTTTTTTTCCAAACTAGTTGCTGAGTTGTTCAGCATGTGAAGATCCTGTTGCACGTGACACACACACACACATAGAATTGATGATCATTACCTAATGTGTTATTGAGTGAAACCATCTTGTGGTGTAGGTTCTTTGAAACTGTCTCCTTCTCTTTCTTTCCTCTTATTCCCTCTGTGTAGTCTGACCTGAAGTTTGGTGTGGACCAAGATGTGGACATTGTGTTTGCCTCCTTCATCCGCAAGGCCTCAGACCTCCATGATATCCGCAAGGAGCTGGGGGAGTAGGGCAAGAATATCTTTATTGTTTCCAAGGTAATTCAAACAAATAGAACAAAGGGTCAGCTTTTCATTATTTATATGTCCATGAGATTCTGTATGTGAGAAGCTCTTTCACCAACACTGAATAGAAAAATAGACTGCCACGTAAGATTGAAACCAGAACTGTAGGTTATTGGCTCCAGTGACTCTATACTGGCTGTAGAGAGTGACACTAGGATCCTCCTACCAAGTAGTCAAAAAGTCTTGTATAGCTGTTTGACAGCCATAATCAAGTAAAGTGTTTGTAAACAAAACAAAAAATAAAATAAGAGCCTATATCTTTGGTCAGTTGAATACCTACATAGAGAATTGGCCTATATCTTTGGTCAGTTGAATACCTACATGGAGTATTAGCCTATATCTTTGGTCAGTTGAATACCTACATAGAGAATTAGCTGTTGCATTTTCTTTCACTTTGTTTTATTTTACGACTCAAGAATAACTTTAGTTGTTGATGATTGTTGTTGTTGTTGTTTTCAGATTGAAAACAAATAAGGCATGAAGAAGTTTGACAAGATTTTAAAGGCTTTGGATGGGATTATGATTGCCAGGGGCGACCTTAGAATAGAGATCCCACCATTAAAGGTGTTCATTGCACAGGAGATGACGATAGGTCGCTGTAACAAGGCAGGGAAGTCAGTTATCGTGGTCACTCAGGTAACCAGTGGAGGTTTTGTTTGTTGTCTTTAAATCCGTAGCAATAGATTGAATTGCAGATTTGTTGACCCTCGAGGCGTGTGCATTAGAGGGTGATAGTGATATTGTCTGTCAATCATAGATTCAAATATGGCAGAATTTTTTTCATACAAACTTTATCCAATAGTGTACTCGGCTAAGTATCTGTAGCACTTCTTTCAGCTTCATTGTGAGACACACCCTTAAAGCTTCACTCTGGTGATCACATGACCAGTTTTACCTGGCTGCCCCTTGAAGCTTGTTCGTTAACAACTTATTCCTATTTTGAATGCTGATCGATTGGTCACGTGATTTCACTTTGATCCACAAATGCTGGAGAGCATGGTCAGTAAGCCACGCCCCACTCGTGCCGAAGCCAGTGATGTTGCCAATGCTGTATTGGATGGAGCAAACTGTAATGTTGTCAGGGGAGACAGCAAAGGGTAAGGGGTCACCATACATAGTGGATATGTAGTGTGTGGGGAGGGGGTGAGGAGTATCACAAAACAATTACAATTCATTGAAGCAGTTATGAAGGTAAGCTAGTGGAGAACGTTATAGTGTGTTAACTACAGCGTGGTGGCCACTGTTGCCTGCAGGGCCATTTCAGGAGGCATTATACATGCTTTGTCACAATTGCAGCACTTGTTGTTTGTTGTTGTTTGTTTATTTATTTGTTTTTTTTTACCAAACGGCAGGAATACTTCAAATGTGTTCTGCCTCTTTAAAAGTTTTATATAAGTGTAGTAAAACTATCCACACATAGCCACAAAGAAAGGAACTGGTGTGGAGGAGAAGTCTTCCTTGTCCAGTGGATGACAACTATCATTCATGGCTGTGTATTGAGCTTACTAGTGATGAGTGTGAGCACAAATGGCAGCAAACTTTACACTTGATCGATTGCACCGAATCGCGTGACAAAATTCGGGTGCGTGTTGAGAGGGAAAGCTATGTTTGTTGTTGCTTTTCTATTCCCATAGACTTTTGTATTGAGTTTTGGAATAGCACTTTCCCTCCGGTGCTGGAGTTTACTGAGGGAATATTTTTAACCACTTTGGCACGAGCTTTCCAATGGTGCAAACCCCATATGCGTAGCTGCTTCCATCTAAAGTTATTCTTGCAGCCAACTCAACTTGGACATACTATAATGGATTCACGTGTATAATGAACGAATGGGTATAAATAGATGACTATAAGAACATCAGTTCATACTGATTTATAAATAGATGACTATAAGAACATCAGTTCATACTGATTTATAAATAGATGACTATAAGAACATCAGTTCATACTGATTTATAAATAGATAAATATAAGAACATCAGGTTGGTTATGGTAGTTGAGGGTTTAATAGTTTGGGATAGAGGAGTAGTTGGAATAAACAGTTTAAAATAAAACTAGCAGTGCCTGAGATTATTATGTTTCTGTTATTGTTATTATATTGTACTTTACTCCAGTTGCAGTATGACCTTATTTGGTCATATCACTAATGGGTACCTCACACACTGAAGCAGCTGCCCTAGATAAACCCAAAGGCTGGTTAAGTCTATAGTCTGTCCAAATTGAGTTGGCAAGAAAATAACTTGAATAACTTTTGAACCTAAGCAGCTGTGCATCCAGGGTTTGCACCATTAGAAAGCTGTATTCTTGTCAATCAACATGTCCAGATTTGGCTTCACAAAGAAGTTGCATAGCTTAGTCATTTACAATTCTGTTCATCTGCTATCTGACAGCTTATGAACTGCCTTTGCAAATATTTTAATATTGCTGTTAAATTATAGGAGTGTGTGATATTTCAGTGTGTTGGAGGAGAGTGTGTGTATGTGTGATGGTATTTCAGTGTGTTGGAGGAGAGTGTGTGTATGTGTGATGGTATTTCAGTGTGTAGGAGGAGAGTGTGTATGTGTGTGATGATATTTCAGTGTGTAGGAGGAGAGTGTGTGTATGTGTGATGGTATTTCAGTGTGTAGGAGGAGAGTGTGTATGTGTGTGATGATATTTCAGTGTGTAGGAGGAGAGTGTGTATGTGTGTGATGATTTTCAGTGTGTAGGAGGAGAGTGTGTATGTGTGTGATGATATTTCAGTGTGTAGGAGGAGAGTGTGTATGTGTGTGGTGATATTTCAGTGTGTAGGAGGAGAGTGTGTGTGTGATGATATTTCAGTGTGTAGGAGGAGAGTGTGTGTATGTGTGTGATGATATTTCAGTGTGTAGGAGGAGATTGTGTGTATGTGTGTGATGATATTTCAGTGTATAGGAGGGGAGTGTGTATGTGTGTGATGATATTTCAGTGTGTAGGAGGAGAGTGTGTGTATGTGTGATGATATTTCAGTGTGTAGGAGGAGAGTGTGTATGTGTGTGATGATATTTCAGTGTGTAGGAAGAGAGTGTGTATGTGTGTGATGATATTTCAGTGTGTAGGAGGAGAGTGTATGTGTGTGATGATATTTAAGTGTGTAGGAGGAGAGTGTGTGTGATGATATTTCAGTGTGTAGGAGGAGAGTGTGTGTATGTGTGTGATGATATTTCAGTGTGTAGGAGGAGATTGTGTGTATGTGTGTGATGATATTTCAGTGTATAGGAGGGGAGTTTATATGTGTCATGATTTGAACTGTTTTTTTTTTTAATAATGAACATATAACAGGTAAGGGAACTTGCTATCACCATAAAACACATACACTAACTAATGCTGATTGTCTATGTTTATCACTATGAAGTTATGGGTGTATCCTATAATTATTTAGTGCTACATTATTATATAAGTTATTCTAGTGCACTGTCATCCATGACTTCATATTGATTATAGCATACTGATGATTCCTAATAAGGAAGAAACAATCACAGCATAGTTGTCATTTCAGTGGCTATTTAATTAGGGTCAGAATTATGGGAATAAATACATGTAAGTGGGTTAGAATTTCTTCAACAAGTACATAATGTACTCTCATTCTAGATGTGAGAGGACAATGTGACACATTTTAGTGGTCTGTGGTAGAGGTGTAATTATCTTGTAAGCTTCAGCTGTAACCATAGTTACCAAGAAATATTATTATTATTGCATCTTTTAATTAAAGTTATGCCCATAATTTTTTCCATGTTCATGTATTATTTTATTATATTTTCTGTTTAGAGAGAAAGGGTAATAATAGAGAGTTGCTTGTTTGTGTGTATGTGTTTGTGCCTTTCTTGTGTGAGGAATTATTTTTTCAGATAGTTCTAGTAAGGTCAGTCAAGAGGTCATAAAAAGCTCACAAATTGCAGCTGTTTGAGAATGTAGTCCCAATTGCAGTTATTATGTGAAAAGACCAGGAGTGCTTTTGTTCTCTAGCTAAAGGTGAATTCCTAAGTCATAATTTTAGAACCTTTGTAGAGAGAATTTGTGTTTTTGTGTGGTGTGTAGGTATGAGATATTTGTCAATAGTAATTAGTTGTGGTGCAGCAAGACAGTAAGGACCAAGTTATTCACTCATTCACTATGTGACTATTCTTAGATGTGCATATGGTGTTACAGGTTGAGGTGTAAATATCTTGTGAGTGTTAGCCATAACTACAGTTCTTATTAATATCATTATTTTTTAAAACTATTTTCTACTTATGATTAGTTCATGACCATAAAAGTAATTTTTTTTCTTTTCTTGTGTTATTGATGATCAGAGGAGAAAGGGTTTTTGTTTGTGTGTATGTGTAGGTGTGATCATTTATGTGGAATAATATTATTTTCAGGTAATTATAGTACATAGTGAGGTCAGCCTGCTCAAGAGGTCATCTTGATGAGAGATCATTCCAGCCAATCAAATTGCAGCTGTTATGTGCCTCATTATCCTGTGTGTACTGAATTCTTGTATCTCTAGGTGCTCCTGAAGCAGCTGTCAGCTGTAGAAGGTAAATGAATTAGCAAAAAATGAGTTTCCTTCACAACTGTACATTAAAGGTTGAATGTTTCTTCATAATAAATTTCTAGTGAATATTCTGAGCTTTTTGAAGTGTGTTAGGACTGTGGGTTGCTATGCAAGCCATAAAATCTTTGTGTGTTATTAAAAATTTGATGTTGTTTGTGGTGAACCCACCACATCAACAGGACATGTCATAACAGAACACAATATCTTAGCTAATGACACACACTAGTAATGTATTGCCACAAACACTAACATCTCACTCTGAACACATTCCATTCTCACAACCTCATTACTGTATCATCCTTTAGTGAGCATGCTCTGGCTGGTTTGCTATATATATGGTCAGCTCAGGCTTGTACTTCAGTTACTGTTGTGCTGCTTGATCCTTTATCTGGTCTAACCTAAGAACTGAATTAAGACATCAGGGATTGGGTTGTGAAGAAGCTTCAAACAGCTTGGAAATATAGCAGTAGTAACTCTGGTGGCAGCATACTTGGTCTGTCTTCTCCTACACCTGGTGACAGCTCTCTGTGACTACACCACACCTGGTGCCAGCGGTGACTCCTTCAGTCTTCTGTTGGAAGCCTAGACGATCTACAACATCGAGACTTACCTCTTGCTCTCCTGTTCTTTTCAGAATTGGTTTTGGCATTCATTCAGTTTCTGCGTTTACTTTGTTTCTTCATTTTTTCAAGCAGTGTCTACTGCCAAGTTTTGAGTCAACTATTATTACATTTGTTGTTCTTTTTCTCTCCAGAATTTCGGGGTCCAGCTGGTGTAGAGGGTTTCCACCACTCTTGCAATTTGTGTCTCTACCTTGGAGAGCAAATTATTGCTTACTTCTAACGTGACACGTTCTTGCTCGTGAATAGAAAGTCGTTTGATAATGTTGTGTGTCTGTGTGAACTCAAGAAATGTTGAAATTGGCCAAAGATTACAATTTATAATCAATACTTTGATTGTCATAGTTTTATATTTCAATATTAAAACAACTTTTGAAATGGTTTTAGCTGTATAAAAAATACTAAACAAAATCAATTATGCTTCCTTGGAGGCACTACATTATTTCTTTTATTAGAGTTATTTTATGTTAAAAGAATGCATGCTATTTCAGCATAGTGCCCCAGGATTTTTTTTTGAAGTTTTACTGCAAACATGCCACACCGGCCAGTGAAACTTATAAAGAATGAAGGATAGAAATTCTCCAACGACAAGGAATTGCACACACAAACATAAGTGAGATGACATTTGGTGTTAAAAAACTTTTTTTTTTTGAATTCTTGACTTGTTGGGTAGTATTCTACTATCTGCATGCCTTTCCATAGTAACTAATCAGTAAGTTGATGTAAATAACATGACTGTATGAATGTTACTCAGAAGAATTCTGGCCTCACCTGTGCCATCCAGTCCTCATCACTGAGTGGACCAAGTCAGGATTGAGAAATAACTCAAGTTTTGTGTGGGCAACGCTTACTATCAAGTTCAAACCACTTGAAAACATACACTAGCTACCTTTGTATGCTATTATATATGGCTAATAATTTATATTTTTAATATTTTTAATAAAAATTTACAGCTGCAATAAAAATTAAAACTTGACAATATGCAAAACCAATGTCCAATTTGAAATATGGGATACATAATCAACTGTGATATATAAAATGTGTAAAACACAATACAACGAGTGCTTTCAAATGTATGTCCATGTAGTGTTGACAGAATTCAATCCACAATTCTATTACACAAACAAAACAATACAAATACTACAACAATAACAATATACTTACTGGAGCTGTTGCTGTATTTTATCTGCCACATCATTACATTCTCCTGTTTGGAACAGTATAGTAACAAACTCCTTGAGAGCTGAGGGTCGACATGATAAGACTGAACGAATGTTGTCTAACAGATTCCTTGCTCCGTCTTCGTCAATCAGGTCTCTACGTTTACAAAGTTGTTTGTAGGTATATTGAGATATGAGTCCAACACTGTAGCAGTGATCAGCTACTGTCATAACACAAGGCGTCACTGAGTGGACCAAGTCAGGATACACACTCAGAAATATACTCAAGTCATTGCCACCTAATAATAAAACATTTTCAATAATACTAGCTAAACACAATTAACAACTTGACTTACTTTCAGAGATTTCTACTGCAGGATCTTTCTGTTCGTATTTCTAATACCAAATAAATGAGAGTAAGTTAATACAAGTCAGAATACACACTCTATTTCTACATACCTGTCCATACCAAATGAGGTGTCTATTGGTGAGTACAACTGCTTGTGGGCTGTCTGGATTGAAGAGACATTTCATGACTTTGGGGACAGAGTGCGCTCCATCAACGACCCCGAGATGATTCCCTCCTTCATGTGAACGACAGTCAAAGGCAAACTGGTAGTCCATGTAGCTGCTGTAGTTCATTCTGGAACTAGCCTTCCTTAGAGTGTCCTCTACCTCATGTTTTAAAGCAGTACATTCATGATGAATGGAGTCTTCGAATGTAGGATCACACGAAACTACCACTTCAAAATGTTTAGATTGAGATGTAAATGTCACACGAATTAAATTGGATCCGTACAAAAAGGTCACCATGTTTTTCTTGACACCTTCTCCAATGAAAGTGAAGGACTTGTTGGACATGAGACATGCCATTGAAGCAGGAAAGAGTCCCATAGGAGTAAACCCACTACTGAAGTATACCGAGAGAGGCTCCACAAAATAACTACAGGATTCTTTGTGGAACAGGTCAAGTTCCTTTGCACTAGTGTTTTCTAACACGCAAGGCATGATGTATTCTTTCTCTTCTTCTAAGACTGAGTTAGTAGCAGAAGTTTCGACTGACGCAATCTCAGCTATCAAGTGAAGATAGGCTAGCAAAGCTACCAGTTCCTCTGGTAGAATGACATCTCCTGAAATGTCAGCTGTAGCTGTTTTCAAATCTTTCATTGTGAATCGACCTGTCTTCCTGAATCTCTTAGCTGTAGCCTGTCCTACGCTATCAAAGCTCATGGCTTTAAGAATGACACCAGTGATACTGTCATACACTACCTGGATGTCTATGATGACCAGGTCCTCCAAACCAGGCACACTGGGAAAGTACATCAAAACACCGGCATGGTGATGAAGAAACCACAAAGCTACTTTGGTCTCATAGGGTGTCATATTGAAGGCATTGGACAAGGCTAAGCAGGTCTCCAGGCTGGCTGTCCTCACCTCTCTCATGCGAAGACACAAGCTGAACAGAAGCCACACAGCTGGAATTTTCAGCTTTTTAAAGTGTTTCTCCATGGCATTCTCCAGTAGCTGGTGCAAGTGATGGATTTCTTCTACTCCGCCTTTCATGTTGTCCAAAGAAACAACAAGCTTGTTCTCTGAGCAGAACTGCAATATGCCTTTTTTGTAGGGGTCAGTGTCTCCAATCACCTTTTGAAGCTGTGAGTCGACTGTAGCGATGTCTTCCTCAGAAACCTTGTCTTTGTGAGTGCCCACTATATACACTACTGACTTGGAGGACTCGAGTATCTCACCCATGATGGGTGAGTTGTCTGCTCCTGGTAGAGGTTGAAGATGGGTGGAGGAACTGAAACAAGATATACTGGCCAGAGTACGCAAAAGCATCTCTTGCAGAGTAAACTCAGATTTCTCAGGTGCAGTTGTCTCTCCTGAAGCTCTCTGATAAAAGACCCGATACTCTTCGTCTAATTTGAACATGTAGCTGAAGAACAGCATGTAGAGGCCAGGTCCTATGGTGAGTGCTGGTAGCATGTCCATCAGCTCAGGCTGACCTCCAGTGTCCTCTATCCTCAAGAAAGCTTTGAAAGAATGCTTCACATTTTCTGCAAACTGTGGTTGCCTTGACACTCTCTCATATATGGCAGCTATTTCAGAATAATCTTGTAATGATACTACCTCATCAGCTAGTTGGACAGGTGTAGTTGAGAGTGGAGAAGATTGCTTACTCCTGGACTGTCGACCTTTGGTAAACGACTTCAATCTCGACATCATCTTCTGCAATAAAGAAGGTTGTGGTGGCCTTTCCACAGGGCGAGACTGCTCTGTACTGCTAGCCTGACTGACCTCTGCCATTGTTGCACTATCTCCAAGGGAATGAGCTGCAGTCTCAGAAGTGAATTTAGTCTCCATACTTCTTTTGAGACTATGAAGGAGTAGAGATGCTTCCTCAGTGAGATTCTGCACAATGGTCCAGTCTGTTTTCTTTTCCGCTGCAGTTGTATCTGATGAGTTTTGGACTACCATATTAGAGCAACACTCCACTGTGCCTGTGCTGCCATGAATCTGTTCCTCTTCTTTTGCTGACATAAGATCTATGATCTCTTTTGTAAGGCGACGGCGAGTTGTACTCTTGCCTTGTCGTGGTGGACCAAGAAACATAAGCTTTAAAGACAGAAGCTCCAGAACCTCCTTGGAAACAATGAAGTGTTTGTATGCTTCTTCATACTTGTAGTCATCTATCACATAAAATAAATAATAAATTCATTTTTTTGGAGAACTGATAGTAAATACAACTACTTCAATAAACAAGAAACTTGATACAGACACTGGGGTTTCTATCCTCAGCTGAGCATACTTGTTTAAATTAAATGGTTTCCAAGGAAAATGTACCCTTTCTTAATGGTGCCTTCTGTAGTGACTTCTAGCTAATGAAGTAGCACTTGATTGTTGCTCCTGAAGCTAGCTATGAGTTTACAGTAGCACAGTCACACAGGTTTTACTCTACAATAACCCACACACTCCTATGCTTCTACCCTCAGCTGGCTCCAGTACTAGGAGTGTGGGCAGCTGGTTTTATAGCCTGGAGCTAAGCCAGTAGAAGCAGCTGCCAGTGCACCAGCTGCAATTTAGCTCAGACATTCTCAGCTAATAATTACATATCATACTTTCTTCTAGAGAGAAGCTGCTATGTGCATACACTAACCTGACAGAGTTCCCTTATACACTCCATCTTTAATAGCAACCAGTAACTGGCCAGTAGACAAGACTGCAGTAGCTATGCATCCTCTATTATCCTTCTGACCTGGTCCATGTCCCTCACTAGTAGTCTCAATCCACTTCTCTGTCTTGTTGGAATAAATTCTAACCTTAGAATATCCATCCATGCTGATTAGATTCGATAAGGAAGAGGCGATAGCACTGGTGTGAGTAGACATGGCTACTCTCTTCCATATTGTTAGTGGAGTTGTCCTGCCATTACTAGCAGATGCTATCAGAGACTCTAAAGTGCATATGAATAGAATCTCTCTCTTGCCAAGTCCTCCTGTGAAGTAGAAGTTTCCTTCATGGAATGTTGATCGCATGTCCCCGCATGAAGAAGGAAGTGAGTCTGCAGTCGTCCAATGGTCGTTGAGTAGAACTTCCACAACATCCAACTCCTCGTCATGTGAGCCCAACCCACCAGCCACGACCAGGACCTCTGGTGACCCTCCACTAACTGATGATGGCCAGTAGCGAGGAGTAGGCATGGCACGTAGCGATGGCTTCCAGTCTCGACCAGTAGTACTAGTCAACAGAGAGTTGGTGAGTTCATAAATGGAGGGATGACGTCCACCAACCAATACAAACTTAGACTGGTAGGTAGTTAGGGACGAGAATGCATATGGTGCACTAGTAGTCCATGAGTGAAGGTCAGTAGAGATGTGAAGTGTGCCATAACTATCCAGTATTATTATTGTATTCTCTAGTACTGCACATTGGTCAGGCTGGACATCCTCACTCCAGGTATGGCAGTGCTCCCAGTGAAGTGAGGCTTGAGGATGAAGGAGATCTTTCTAAATACAAATAAATAAAAATACATGTTTAAATGACAAGCAAACAAAGAAACAAAAAGCATTAACTGCTTTTTACATGAGACTTAAACATGCAAACACACAAACAAACTTCATATCAGATAAACAAAATATATATTAACACACAAACATATTGATTTTTATTTTAGCACTGCATATGCTATTAAACCCTTTTTGTTAAACTAAATAAACACATACAGCGAAACGGACACGCTTACTAACAATACTAACTCTGTGACATACAAACACACAAACATACACTTTCTTACACAATGCTTAGATACATAATCATGTGATATTAAAAATAAAATAGTTAGCAATATTACTGAAAACTACTTCAAATAACTAAAAGTTACTAAAATGGAAAACAAGCACATAAACATACAAGATGTAAAATGCAGAAATATGTGCACACAAACGACCAATAACACATGATCTTACAAAAACACAATAAGAGAAGAAAATGTCTTTTTCCTATGTTAAAATAATGTACAGTAGGCACTAGAAAAAGTTTTGAATTCAATTTAGTAGAACGGCTAGAGATTGTAAAAATACAAAGAGGAGAAAACAGTACAAAGATTGGTAGTAGACTGTTATCACTTCATCAGAGAGTATGTTATCACATCGTTAGAGACTATTTCATTACATCGTCAGAGACTGTGTTCTCACATTGTCAGAGACTATGTTATCTCATCGTCAGAGACCATGTTATCACATCGTCAGAGACTGTGTTATCTCATCGTCAGAGACTATGTTATCTCATCGTCAGAGACTATGTTATCACATCGTCAGAGACTATGTTATCACATCGTCAGAGACTATGTTATCTCATCGTCAGAGACTATGTTATCACATGGTCAGAGACTATGTTATCTCATCGTCAGAGACTGCTATTTCATCGTCAGAGAGTATGTTATCACATGGTCAGAGACTATGTTATCTCATCGTCAGAGACTATGTTATCACATCGTCAGAAACTGCTATTTCATCGTCAGAGAGTATGTTATCACATCGTCAGAGACTATGTTATCTCATCGTCAGAGACTATGTTATCTCATTGTCAGATACTGTTATTATTTCAATTTTTGCTGTTTATCTTATGCCTCACTTCTTGGAATATAAAAATTGTTTATGAATTATGTTTACAGACTCAAGACATTTTTTGCTTTTGGACTACAAAATGGATTCTAAGTTGTTTTCTACTGAAATTGTAGTGCTGCTGTCCTAAGCTACTGATGTTTCTTAGATGTTAGGACCATGGCTGGCTTAGATATTTTTACAACTAGAGGAACAACTGTAGCTGGCAGAGAGCCTTCCAAGTGGGAACCTGGCAGAGTGGTGTGTCCGTCAGAAATTCAGTTTGTCTGTTTAGTCGACATAAACAAGTTGTTGTTTTTTGTACAAGCTGGTTTGTGCATCCTCCACATGCACTGAATGGGGAGTATAAGGCTTTAGCTTGCTGATATAGCTGTGGAAGAGTTTCTAGCTTTTAGAAGTAAATTGACAGAAAAGCTTGACAAATTTTATTAGCGTTTTATGTAAGCTGTACTGAAATTAAGTCAAAACAGTAACAAAATGGTGAAGAAAAAGCTGTTTACTCTCCTTCTATGACTGTTGGGAATTTGTTCAGGATAGTCACTATGCTAAATAAAAATGGCCTACACATAAATATACATTGCCAACACGTATAAACACAAACATACAACACAGTAAAATGCACAAGCATACAATTTTTATACACATTGTAAGAAACTGTAAATAACAAGCACAACAATATAAACACACTACTTACTGTATTTCTGGAACAAACTAGACTTCAAATAGCAAAAGTAAAATAGACAATTACAAACTATAGGAAAAAACTGGAGAAAGCAATGTATGAGAGTCTTCTCATTAAAACTGCACCAGCAAATAAAAAAGAGGGAAACTCATATCTGAGCATGCTCATAAAAGGCACCAGCATCAGGAAAAAAGAGGGAAAGTCATGTCTGAGCATGCTCATAAAAGGCACCAGCATCTGGAAAAAAGAGAGGGAAAAGACATGCCTGAGCATGCTCACAAAAGGCACCAGAGACTGGAAAATAAAGAGAGGTGTAAAACATGCACAAAACATGTACACTATTGAATAAACCACAACAATTCTTGCTCTACTTCTTTTTTTAATTGGATTTGTTGAAATATAGTTTTAGCCCTCACATTGGTTTGGATTTAAATCACATTCCCATTCTGTGGCACAAAACTAGAATATCATTGTAAGGTGCAAGCACATAGCAATGCTTGCACAAGTGGCTTAATTTAAAAACAAAAACTAAAAACACAATAAAATCACTTGTGGTTTAGTCGACTTATTTTGAACTTGTCTAGAGTTTACTGATTGAAGTCTGTTGTCCCTTACCTACACTTGTATGCTGTTGGGAAAGAGTTTTACTCTGAAACTATCAAGGTTGGTGGCAAGCTCACTCTTACAATACAAGTAACAAAAAAGTACAATTGAAAGGAGTGCTCTGCAAATGTCTAAATATGGCCGCACAAAAGAATACATTAAGCAAGGATGTATGTTTGTCAATGTTTACAAAAAGAACAGATGGTGGGTAGGTGTTCCAATTAGAGCTAATGAATTGTACAAAAAACACCAGTGGACTGAGGAGTAGGAAGACAAATTGAGTTGGTGCAGCCATTATAACCACATCCACTTGACCACACCCACTCATTCATTCAATTAATGGTTTGATTGATAAAAAAGACAAAGTAGAAGTAGAAGACATCGTTTACATGTACTATTATCATTGCTCAAGCTATATTGATGCCTCAATAGAATAGCCAATAAACTTAACTATTTGGACATATAAGCAAACAAAACAAAAATTAAAAATAGCAAAATATCTCGTTCTAACAGCCCATATGGTTAATTAAAATTTAATCCAATGTATCGACTTCTTGCCAAACTCCTCTTGATGGTGGTGATATAATAACACAATGTAAACAGCAAGATTTCTGGAGGGTACGCTTACTGTTTATTATATCCTGGAGGGTGATTTGCAAGCAGCATGGACAGCCAGCATCCTGGAAGATCTCAACCTATGTCTATTAAACTTGTTGTTGTCAGGTGTCATCTGTATGTGTACAGCTTCCATATAAGGTTAAGTTGTAATGAACAATATTGGCTGTTAGAATGAGAAAGTTTGCTATTATTATAATTATTTCAGCCGAGAATGACTGAATCATTGAAAAATTATTAAAATTAAAAACAATCATAGTCAGAACTTGCAAATGGCTGATTTGCTTTTGTGGCAGTCTTAGCTTTATTATTTGAAGTATGTGCGGCAAAAAACTCCTGGAAGTGCATAAATGGCCACTTTGCAAACAGCAATGCTAGAAGGAACTCTGAACAACGTTTATCTTTACAAAAGATTGTTAGTAGTTTGCCGACATAGGCTACAATGCTGGATATTAGCCATTTTAATTCCCAAGGAAGCCATTTCGACTGCTAACTTTCTACTGCTCGATTTCAATAACGACTACAAGATAAGAAAATATTAGACAAGCTAAGAGACACGCCCTTTTTGTTAAAAAAGTGGTATGACTGCACTGGCTGCAGCAGTTCCGATGTCCCTGGGAATTATTCTTATTTGTACTCATATCTAACATAGCTCCTCCCACTTTGTAAAGTTATTTACATCCCTGATTAGATTATACAAACACTGGATCTAGTAATTAGATAAATAGACACTGGATCTTATAAAGAAATTAGCAACTAGATAAATACTGGATCTAATAAACAAACACTGGAGTAATTAGAATAGACACTGGAACTAATATTGAATTAGATAAACTGAATCTTGCAATCAGTCAATAAACACACACTGATCTGGTAGATTAAACTGGTTTTAATAAACAAAGATAATTTGGTAACTAGCCAATACTTCTAGAAATCCCAACTTAGCTGGGCTACATAATAGAAAGTAACTCTAGGCGCTCACCTCCTTAGGAACTTGAGGCAGACCTTCCGCCATGCATAATCTTTTACCACCGCCGTCCTCAAGTATGGGGGTTGCTGCAAAGACTCCTACTTCATTTACAGTAAATATCCTGACTGGACCACACCCAAACACGGAATTTTACGAGATTAGCAGACCAAGTAATATACAAGCGAGACCCTTTACCCAATGGCTGCAAGGTGAAAGAGAAGGAAAGGAGCGTTTTACTGCTGGTGTGTGTGGAGGTGCTCGGGAGAGGAGGAAAAAACTTGAAGGTTTTGGCTGCATCCATGCTGAAGCCGTTTGAAGAAGTCTATCCCTCCAACTGCCCTGCAAGATAGAAATGATCTCTTTTCTCTCAGTTTTTTTTTATTTCTTCCTAACAACCCCAGCAAATACCAGGTACCCAATCACAGCTGGGTGGACTGGTGGGGCTGGTGGGAGGCAGATGGAAAATCAGATGGAAAAATTGCCTGAGTTGGGCTTGAACTCAGGACCTCAGGGGCCCTGAGCCCAGGACACAACCGCTACACCACACAGCCACCACGTTGTGAGTTTAGGCTAACCAATTGCAATGTAAAGAAGGCTGAAAATAAAATGTACTGTTGATACTTGTAACTTCTAGTAGTAGTAATGATATTATAAACTAACAGGTACCTCCCACACAGTGACACTTGATGCACTAACTTTTGCAAGTTAGGAATGCAGTAGCATGAAATATTTTAAACAATGGTTTCCCTCTCCTGCTCTCTCTTTTTTCTTGAGCCATGTCAGATTTATTGTTCTTCTCGTCAGTTCATGGGTTCCCTTCTCTTTTTTTGCTCTATCTCTCCTGCTTCTCTGAATCTCTTGTCTGCTTTTTTGTTTGTTTTGTTTAATTTCTTTTTAATATTTCAAAGAGTAAGAGAGCTATTGTGTATGTGTTGAGAACAAATAGTGAGCGAACCTAAAACTACACTATTGTTAAACAATTGATTTTAACTTCTAACACACAAGCTACTAAAAAAAGTCGAGTTTTTAAATTATGTATATGAGTTTAAGTTAATTCAGTGCTATATTAACCACTCGCTGCAACTGTTTAAACAAGTCACATTTTAAAACATTTTCTTTGTGATATTCTTTAGCTAAGTGGTAGTTGTAAGAGGGTTCAACGTAAACGACGAAGACAGTTCGTACACGACAACAAGAGAAGACGAGGTGATGGCGACGAGTGCCACAACACGAGTGAGTTACAACAACTACAACTAAGCCGGTGAGCAACAAAAAGAATAATAATGAGGTGAAGAAAACGGTGGGAATAGATTAAAGCACGCATGCGTGACAAAAACAAACACACAAATATGAGAGATTGATGATCAATTCTTCAGGAATCCTTGCAGGCCTGAACAGTGTAGTTCGTTGTAAAAATATTTGTTTTAATATGAACTGGTTATATTTGATAGAGATGAGTTCTTCCAGCAACTTATGACTTATACAGCATCCTTCACATGTGGCCAATATTCCAGCAACACTGAAGAGTCTCTCCACAGGAGCTGAAGATACTGGAATGCAAAGGTAATTAGTGAATGGGATGACAGGGGCACAGAGTGTAGTTGTATATATGTGTATGCATGTGTGTAAATACTATTCTGGTATGTTGGAAGTGTTTGTGCATGTCATTTTAGTGTGTAGAAGAGTGTATGTATGTGTGTGAATTTGTGATAATGTATGTGTGTGTGTTGTGTGTGTATTAGGGTATTTTAGGTGTTATATATAAAGAAGTAGGTGTGTGAGAAGTGTATATAATATAATATTTTGGGTAAGGAGTATGTGTGATATTGTGAGGGGAAAATGAACTTTCTGAAAGTTCATGTGCAGTGGCTCCCCCAAAGTTGGTTAGTGTGTACTCCCCCTGGCTACTTCTGTGTGTCTACTTTGAAGGGAGGAAAAAAAAAAAAAAAGCAGCTGATGATATTTCAGTGTGTAGGAGGAGAGTATGTATGTGTGTGATGATACTTCAGTGTGTAGGAAGAGAGTTTGTATGTGTGTGATGATATTTCAGTGTGTAGGAGGAGAGTGTATGTGTGTGATGATATTTCAGTGTGTAGGAAGATAGTTTGTATGTGTGTGATGATATTTCAATGTGTAGGAGGAAAGTGTGTATGTGTGTGCCGATATAGGAAAGTTGGTTAGTGTGTACTCCCCTGGCTACTTCTGTGGCCACTGAACTCATACCTTAGAATAAAAAAAAAAATAAAAAAAAGCAGCTGTACTGATAAAGAGCCACAGCCTACCCCCTAGTCTAGTAATGTTTTACACAGCTGGCCTAGTATACACATTTACAGCATATCTAAGAACAAATAGTTATTATTCTATTGTTAATGGGTGTTGTTATTGGGTGTTGTCAAAAACACCTCTCTACTTGCTTTTTCTTAGGGGAAACACCACCAATGTGTGTGAGTTTATTTGTGTGTGCATGTGTGTTGGTGTGAAATTGATGTGTAGAATTGTGTGTGTTGTGTGTGTGTGTGTGTTGGTATAGCTTTTGATTCTTGGCTCAGGTCCCAAGGTCCAGAGTTCAACCACTCTGGCAATTTTCATTTAGTTTTTTTTTTTTTTTTTTTTTCCCCTTTCCATCTGCCTTCCACCAGTCCAACCAGCTGTGACCTGGCATTTGCTGGGGTGCACATTCAAGGCCTTTTGTCATGAAACAGCAATGGTCCAGGTGGGACTTCAGGTGCCCACACCACTTGCTATGAGGAAAGACCTTTCTGCGGTTAGTTCTTAGCTCAGCTCCACTCATAGTGATTGCCAGATGTGTGGGACCCACTAAGAGAATTTGCATTTGCATATTGCATGTAGTGTGTGTGTGTGTGTGTGTATTTGGGAGGGGTGTGTGTATGTGTGTGTATATATGGGGTGGAATGGAGGGCATAGAAGGTGTTGTCCAGTTACTTCAGTTGTCCCATGAGACTGAGTGTGCTATGAATATCATTATAGGGTCTGCTACACATGTAGTGGTTTTAATGCCCAATCTGTAAATTATTGTGTGCAGTGTGTGTGTGTGTGTGTGTGCGCGCTTGTGTGTGTGTGTGGGGGTAGGTGGGTGTAGTGTGAGCTAACACTAAAACTTTTAGTACTTGTGGTAATAGATATAATAATATTTTGGGTAAGGGATATGAGTATGTGTGAGTATGAAATGAAATGGGAAGTGTAAAGATTCTGAGTATGTGTATGTGTGTGATGATATTTCAGTGTGTAGGAGGAGAGTGTGTATGTGTGTGATGATATTTCAGTGTGTAGGAGGAGAGTGTGTATGTGTGTGATGATATTTCAGTGTGTAGGAGGAGAGTGTATGTGTGTGATGATATTTCAGTGTGTAGGAGGAGAGTGTGTATGTGTGTGATGATATTTCAGTGTGTAGGAGGAGAGTGTATGTGTGTGATGATATTTCAGTGTGTAGGAGGAGAGTGTGTATGTGTGTGATGATATTTCAGTGTGTAGGGAGAGTGTGTATGTGTGTGATGATATTTCAGTGTGTAGGAGGAGAGTGTGTATGTGTGTGATGATATTTCAATGTGTAGGAGGAGAGTGTGTATGTGTGTGATGATATTTCAGTTTGTAGGAGGAGAGTGTGTATGTGTGTGATGATATTTCAGTGTGTAGGAGGAGAGTGTGTATGTGTTTGATTATATTTCAGTGTGGAGGAGGAGATGTATGGTGTGATGATATTTCAGTGTGTGTATGTGTGTGTCTGATAGTAGACAAGCCAGAGAGTTGTGGTCAATTTGGTGGCATTAATATGATGTGGTTGGTTTACTGTGCTGTATGAGTATGTCCCTGTTATTACTTTGGGATTGCTAATGAGCTGGTGTAGGTGAGGACCGAACTAATGTTGACCCCTTACCAAACACCTATGTATTGGGCGACTATATATTCCTGTGTATACAAGCACGTGCTATCAGGAGATGATTATAATACACAGTTGAAATAAAGTAGACATGCAGAGAGTTTATTGACAGTTCAGAGTACACGATACTCTGTAGATACGATGACCTGATGTGCATAGCCTAATGGTACAAATTTAATTATGTTTTTAATTGCAGGAGTCGTCCCCTCACGAGCGTGCCATCAAGCGTGACCTCAACCGGACGTTTCCTGAGCGTGCCTTCTTCAAGGAGCGAGATGGGCTGGGTCAGGAGAGTCTCCTGAATGTGTTGAAGGCGTACTCCGTGTATGACAAGGAGGTTGGGTATTGCCAGGGAAGTCCATTTATAGTGAGACTGCTTCTCTTGCAGGTATGTGTGTTCATACATCTGCACATGCCCAGTACACACTCTGATGCAAAGTCAACACATTTGGGGGTGGGGTGGGGGTTTATTTATTTAAGCATAGCTTATTGTGCGTACAGTAATAATATGTGATGTGTGTGTGTGTGTGTGTGTGTGTGTCAGATGCCAGATATCAGTTGAGAGACTTCTACAAGAGAGAACACTTTAGCACAGTGAGTTAGTGGGGGGGGGGGGGGGGGACAGTGAGTTAGTGGGGGGGGGGGGGGGGGATATGGAATACCAAATGCGACAATAATCAAATTGTTGATTCCAAGTTACTGATTCTCGATTACCGTTCACTCAATGCTCGATTATCGTTCACGCGATGCTCGATTATCGTTCATGCGATGCTCGATTATCGTTCACGCGATGCTCGATTATCGTTCACGCGGTGCTCGATTATCGTTCACGCGATGCTCGCTATAATATTTTCATGAAACCCTTTACCTAAATTATCAGTTCTTTAAATAAAATGTCTGACCTGGAGCTATGCGACTCTGTTTTAAGAGAATTAATTCAAGCAATAGAACTCATCGAAAGTATATACCCCTGCTATGACTTGGAGATCCAAGAAAATGCTATCGAAAGTGCGGAGCTATTATTGCGGGTGTCACTTCTTGTAGAGCCTCTTCTTCCTGAAGAGCATAGAGCGGAAATTACGAGAGTAATCCAGCATCTATTGTTAGAAATGACAAGCCAGTATGAGCTGCAGCTTCACTGCACCAGAGGTAGTCGTGGCCGCCCACTAATAGGAATACCAGAAGATCAGCTGAGGTTTCTTCTTGAAAGTGATTTCAAGATCACTGATATAGCAGGAATGTTTGCTTGTTCCACTCGCACGATACAAAGGAGGATGAGAGACTATCAAATAGAGCCTAATCAGTTTAGTGATATTAGTGATTATCAGTTGGATGAGCTTGTGAGTGATCTGGCAGTGCGTTTACCTGATTGCGGTATTCGAGCTATACGAAGCATGCTTAAGAGCAATGGCATTGTACTCCAGAGAGAAAGGGTGAGACAGTCTCTTCACCGTGTTGACCCTACTGGAATAGAAACTAGGCTACGTAGAAGACTTCATCGTAGGTCATACCAGGTATCCAGTCCGAATGCTTTGTGGCATATTGACGGCTACCATAAACTTGTACGGTGGCGAATGGTTGTTCATGGGGGAATCGATGGCTACAGTCGAGTTCCTGTGTATTTGAAGGTAGCTTCGAATAATAAAGCCAACACTGTTTTAGAAGCATTTTCACATGCAGTGGCCAATTATGGCTTGCCATCTAGGGTAAGGGCTGATTGTGGTGGTGAAAATATGCAAGTTGCTCGTTTTATGCTGGAACATCCTCAACGTGGTCCTGAAAGGGGAAGTTTTATTATGGGCCGTAGTGTGCACAATCAGCGCATAGAACGTCTATGGAGGGACTTATTCTCTGGTTGTATTAATTTTTTCTACTATTTGTTTTATTGTATGGAAAATGTTGGCCTCTTGGATCCTGACAACATTGAAGACATTTGGGCACTCCATTTCATATACCTTCCAAAAATTCAGTCTCAATTGGATCTTTTTCGAGATGCTTGGTGCAATCATCCTATTCGTACTGCTCATAACAGAACACCAAATCAGTTGTGGATATTAGGAATGGCACAAGCTTGTGTAGAAGACCCTGGAAGTACAGCAGTGCAAGGAATGGCAGAAATTAATTTTAATCAGGTATACCTTATTTGCCATTTAGCAGATATAGTATAAATAGTAAGGATTTATCAATCAAATAATTATTTTTATTAGGACACTTGTGACTATGGAATAGATTGGGATGAACGTGTCAGTATGGACGATGACAGCATCACCGTTCTTATCCCAAGCCTTCCCCAAGATTTTATCACAGAGGAGCAAGAGA
>WLWD01004049.1_pt1 | contig 43179 bp, 28 predicted proteins | sample 6712731 | NCBI WGS metagenome assembly WLWD01 (sample SAMN12718690, study PRJNA576275) | sponge metagenome | isolation source: marine sponge | host: Mycale hentscheli | place: New Zealand: South Island, Marlborough, Capsize Point | collected 2014-11-01 | reverse complement strand
GGTAGTGATGAGGTTCTCATATGACCAGTGACTAGAGGTAGTGATGAGGTTCTCGTGTGACCAGTGACTAGAGGTAGTGATGGGGTTCTCATGTGACCAGTGACTAGAGGAAGTGATGAGGTTCTCATGTGACTAGTGACTAGAGGTAGTGATGAGGTTCTCATGTGACTAGTGACTAGAGGTAGTGATGAGGTTCTCATGTGACCAGTGACTAGAGGTAGTGATGGGGTTCTCGTGTGACCAGTGACTAGAGGTAGTGATGAGGTTCTCGTGTGACCAGTGACTAGAGGTAGTGATGGGGTTCTCATATGACCAGTGATTAGAGGTAGTGATGAGGTTCTCATGTGACCAGTGACCAGTGACTAGAGGTAGTGATGGGGTTCTCGTATGACCAGTGACTAGAGGTAGTGATGGGGTTCTCGTATGACCAGTGACTAGAGGTAGTGATGGGGTTCTCATGTGATCAGTGACTAGAGATAGTGATGAGGTTCTCATATGACCAGTGACTAGAGGTAGTGATGAGGTTCTCATGTGACTAGTGACTAGAGGTAGTGATGAGGTTCTTATGTGACCTGTGACTAGAGGTAGTGATGAGGTTATCATGTGACCAGTGACTAGAGGTAGTGATGGGGTTTTCATGTGACCAGTGACTAGAGGTAGTGATGGGGTTCTCATATATGACCAGTGATTAGAGGTAGTAATGAGGTTCTCATGTGACCAGTGACTAGAGGTAGTGATGGGGTTTTCGTGTGACCAGTGACTAGAGGTAGTGATGAAGTTCACATGTGACCAGTGACTAGAGGTAGTGATGAGGTTCTCGTGTGACCAGTGACTAGAGGTAGTGATGGGGTTCTCATATGACCAGTGATTAGAGGTAGTGATGAGGTTCTCATGTGACCAGTGACCAGTGACTAGAGGTAATGATGGGGTTCTCGTATGACCAGTGACTAGAGGTAGTGATGGGGTTCTCGTATGACCAGTGACTAGAGGTAGTGATGGGGTTCTCATGTGATCAGTGACTAGAGGTAGTGATGAGGTTCTCATATGACCAGTGACTAGAGGTAGTGATGGGGTTCTCGTATGACCAGTGACTAGAGGTAGTGATGGGGTTCTCATATTACCAGTGACTAGAGGTAGTGATGGGGTTCTCGTATGACCAGTGACTAGAGGTAGTGATGGGGTTCTCGTATGACCAGTGACTAGAGGTAGTGATGAGGTTCTCATATGACCAGTGACTAGAGGTAGTGATGAGGTTCTCATGTGACCAGTGACTAGAGGTAGTGATGTGGTTCTCGTGTGACCAGTGACTAGAGGTAGTGATGGGGTTCTCATGTGACCAGTGACTAGAGGTAGTGATGAGGTTCTCATATGACCAGTGATTAGAGGTAGTGATGAGGTTCTCATGTGACCAGTGACTAGAGGTAGTGATGGGGTTCTCATGTGATCAGTGACTAGAGATAGTGATGAGGTTCTCGTGTGACCAGTGACTAGAGGTAGTGATGAAGTTCTCATGTGACCAGTGACTAGAGGTAGTGATGGGGTTCTCATGTGATCAGTGACTAGAGATAGTGATGAGGTTCTCATGTGACCAGTGACTAGATGTAGTGATGGGGTTCTCATGTGACCAGTGACTAGAGGTAGTGATGAGGTTCTCGTATGACCAGTGACTAGAGATAGTGATGAGGTTCTCATATGACCAGTGACTAGAGGAAGTGATGAGGTTCTCATGTGACCAGTGACTAGAGGTAGTGATGGGGTTCTCATGTGACCAGTGACTAGAGGTAGTGATGGGGTTCTCATGTGACCAGTGACTAGAGGTAGTGATGGGGTTCTCATATGACCAGTGACTAGAGGTAGTGATGGGGTTCTCATATGACCAGTGACTAGAGGTAGTGATGGGGTTCTCATGTGACCAGTGACTAGAGGTAGTGATGGGGTTCTCATGTGACCAGTGACTAGAGGTAGTGATGAGGTTCTCATATGACCAGTGACTAGAGGTAGTGATGAGGTTCTCGTGTGACCAGTGACTAGAGGTAGTGATGAGGTTCTCGTATGACCAGTGACTAGAGGTAGTGATGGGGTTCTCATATGACCAGTGACTAGAGGTAGTGATGGGGTTCTCATATGACCAGTGACTAGAGGTAGTGATGAGGTTCTCGTGTGACCAGTGACTAGAGGTAGTGATGGGGTTCTCATGACCAGTGATTAGAGGTAGTGATGAGGTTCTCATGTGACCAGTGACCAGTGACTAGAGGTAGTGATGGGGTTCTCATATGACCGGTGACTAGAGGTAGTGATGGGGTTCTCATATGACCAGTGACTAGAGGTAGTGATGAGGTTCTCATGTGACCAGTGACTAGAGATAGTGATGGGGTTCTCGTTTGACCAGTGACTAGAGGTAGTGATGGGGTTCTCATATTACCAGTGACTAGAGGTAGTAATGAGGTTCTCATATGACCAGTGACTAGAGGTAGTGATGGGGTTCTCGTATGACCAGTGACTAGAGGTAGTGATGGGGTTCTCATGTGACCAGTGACTAGAGGTAGTGATGAAGTTCTCATGTGACCAGTGACTAGAGATAGTGATGGGGTTCTCGTATGACCAGTGACTAGAGGTAGTGATGGGGTTCTCGTATGACCAGTGACTAGAGGTAGTGATGGGGTTCTCATATGACCAGTGACTAGAGGTAGTGATGGGGTTCTCATGTGACCAGTGACTAGAGGTAGTGATGAAGTTCTCATGTGACCAGTGACTAGAGATAGTGATGGGGTTCTCGTATGACCAGTGACTAGAGGTAGTGATGTGGTTCTCATATTACCAGTGACTAGAGGTAGTAATGAGGTTCTCATATGACCAGTGACTAGAGGTAGTGATGGGGTTCTCGTATGACCAGTGACTAGAGGTAGTGATGGGGTTCTCATGTGACCAGTGACTAGAGGTAGTGATGGGGTTCTTATGTGACCAGTGACTAGAGGTAGTGATGAGGATCTCATGTGACCAGTGACTAGAGGTAGTGATGGGGTTCTCATGTGACCAGTGACTAGAGGTAGTGATGAGGTTTCTTATGTGACCAGTGACAAGAGGTAGTGATGGGGTTCTCATATGACCAGTGACTAGAGGTAGTGATGAGGTTTCTTATGTGACCAGTGACTATAGGTAGTGATGGGGTTTCATTGACCAGTGATTATAGTCTGTGAGATTCCTCTCTCGTTTGACCAGTGACTAGAGGTAGTGATTGGGTCTCATGTGACTCAGTGACTAGAGATAGTGATGAGTTCCGGTGACCCAGTGACGAGAGTTAGTTATGAAGTTCTCATGTGACCGTAGTTGACTAGAGGTAGTTGATGGGTTCTCATGTGTCAGTGACTAGAGGTAGTGATGGGGTTCTCGTGTGACGAGTGACTAGAGGGAGTGATGAGGTTCTCATGTGACCAGTGACTAGAGGTAGTGATGAGGTTCTCATGTGACCAGTGACTAGAGGTAGTGATGAGGTTCTTATGTGACCAGTGACTAGAGGTAGTGATGATGTTCTCATGTGACCAGTGACTAGAGGTAGTGATGAGGTTCTCATGTGACCAGTGACTAGAGATAGTGATGGGGTTCTCATGTGACCAGTGACTAGAGGTAGTGATGGGGTTCTCATGTGACCAGTGACTAGAGATAGTGATGGGGTTCTCATGTTACCAGTGACTAGAGGTAGTGATGGGGTTCTCATATGACCAGTGACTAGAGGTAGTGATGGGGTTCTCATATGACCAGTGACTAGAGGTAGTGATGAGATTCTCGTGTGACCAGTGACTAGAGGTAGTGATGAGGTTCTCGTATGACCAGTGACTAGAGGTAGTGATGGGGTTCTCATATGACCAGTGACTAGAGGTAGTGATGGGGTTCTCATATGACCAGTGACTAGAGGTAGTGATGAGGTTCTCGTGTGACCAGTGACTAGAGGTAGTGATGGGGTTCTCATGACCAGTGATTAGAGGTAGTGATGAGGTTCTCATGTGACCAGTGACCAGTGACTAGAGGTAGTGATGGGGTTCTCATATGACCGGTGACTAGAGGTAGTGATGGGGTTCTCATATGACCAGTGACTAGAGGTAGTGATGAGGTTCTCATGTGACCAGTGACTAGAGATAGTGATGGGGTTCTCGTTTGACCAGTGACTAGAGGTAGTGATGGGGTTCTCATATTACCAGTGACTAGAGGTAGTAATGAGGTTCTCATATGACCAGTGACTAGAGGTAGTGATGGGGTTCTCGTATGACCAGTGACTAGAGGTAGTGATGGGGTTCTCATGTGATCAGTGACTAGAGGTAGTGATGAGGTTCTCATATGACCAGTGACTAGAGGTAGTGATGGGGTTCTCGTATGACCAGTGACTAGAGGTAGTGATGAGGTTCTCATATGACCAGTGACTAGAGGTAGTGATGGGGTTCTCGTATGACCAGTGACTAGAGGTAGTGATGAGGTTCTCGTATGACCAGTGACTAGAGGTATTGATGAGGTTCTCATATGACCAGTGACTAGAGGTAGTGATGGGGTTCTCGTATGACCAGTGACTAGAGGTAGTGATGAGGTTCTCATATGACCAGTGACTAGAGGTAGTGATGGGGTTCTCATGTGACCAGTGACTAGAGGTAGTGATGGGGTTCTCATATTACCAGTGACTAGAGGTAGTAATGAGGTTCTCATATGACCAGTAACTAGAGGTCGTCAGTCAATCTGTCGTCAGTCAATCTGTCAGTCAGTCAATGTGCCGTCAGTCAGTCAATCTGTCAGTCAGTCAGTCAATCTGTTAATCAGTCAATCAGTTAGTCAGTCAATCTGTCGTCAGTCAATATTTTAGTCAGTCAATGTGCCATCAGTCAATCTGTCTGTCAGTCAATCTGTCAGTCAGTCAATTTGCCGTCAATCAGTCAGTCAATCTGTCATCAGTCAATCTGTCGTCAGTAAATTTGTCGTCAGTAAATCTGTTAGTCAGTCAATCTGTCAGTCAGTCAATGTGTCGTCAGTCAATCTGTCAGTCAATCTGTCGTCAGTCAATCTATTAGTCAGTCAATGTGTCATCAGTCAATCTGTCAGTCAATCAATCTGTTAGTCAGTCAATCTGTCAGCCTGTCACTGCTGTTGTATTTCAATTAAATGCCACACATTTTTTTTTTTTTTAATGACTCCGCTATAGTATTAGCTACTCTAATTTCATTATTTTTATCCTCATCAGTCAGGATTTTTTTTTTCTAGTTATACATTGCTGTTGTTGTTAATTATTATTATTAATAATATTATTAGTATTACTACTACTACCGCTGTTATTATTATTATTATATGTAGGTAATAATCCAAGTTGGCCTTCGCTTGTGATGGAGTCTAATTTACCAAAGGATCTGGTCATCCGGACTGCTGGGAATGTCATATGTCTACCATTCAGAGATCGTTTTCCATGAGCTGTTCTCTGGGAGCCTTGGGGTTCTCTGCAGTCACTCTACTGTATACATCTTCTATGAGACTGAACTACAAACTAGCTGTACTAGTTGTCATTTCACTGATTTCGTTTCATTCACACTCATATGATCTAGTAGACTTGGTAGCGTGACATGCTACAATTATTTGCAGAAAATCAAAGTTTAAAATGGGTGTATGTTAGCAGTAAGCTTGCTTGGTTCTGTTGTGGTGTGATTGAGGACCTGTTACTAAAACTGATGTACGTGTATATTATTATTTTTATTCAGTTTTGTTTAAATAAATAAAAGGCAGCAATAGTTAACATGAGTATACTAACTTGGCAAGTGTAAAATCGGAGTAAAGAATATCAGAACCTGTTACACATCGAGGGAATGCTATTGCGACTATGGCCTCTACTTATAGATGCATTAGATCCAATTGCACACATTCCATATCCTGAGATGCATGTACATAAAGTTGTGCTGTAAGGTATATAATATACCATAGGTAGGAAGGCCATGCAGTTGCTATGCATTCAGTGTGGTGGGTGCTAACTACATAAACCTCATCATTGTACTATTGCATCGCTCATGATGACACTAACATTTGCACAGGACCACAACCTCCACCTATTTTTTAACCTATGGCACATATCTAAATACAAATTGCATAACAATCAGTTCAGACACAATAAAAATGGTATATAGAGAGACTGCAGTTGCTGTGCAATTAAATTGATACTTGCTTGGGAACATGCTATGGCTCCACCTTACGTAGGAGGAGCCCATGGTCACCATGTAATAAGTATTGTTAGTGTGATAAAGGAAGAACTTGTTCTACTATATATGTAAGGACACGTTTAATCCGCAAGGTCTTGGATTTTGCGCCTCATGCATATTAAATATGCATGATATATTATTATGCATGCATATTAAATATGCATGCATTATTGATTATCTGGAAATCCATTGCACACCCTGCAGCATGACACTAATTGCTCAGCGACCAAGGCCTCCACCTGTGACCTGCACCATCTGCACACCTCCGCAGGACCAGTTGCATAGCGACCAAGGCCTCCACCTGTGATCTGGGCCAAACTGACTTTTGAGAAATAAGTTGCTAATGTATCTAAAAACTACGGGTAGAGTGCACTAGACACTGGTCTATGAATCTGAATGAGGTGGTTTGATCTGTATGCATATATACATGCATGTAGCATAGCCAGTGTGTAAGCATTGTTTAGAATAACTAAGGAACAACAACACTGCTGTGATTGCATGTCATTGATCAAAATATCACAATAACACCACCACCTGTCCCCAGTAATGAGGTGTATTCTGTTGCTATCGCCCTCCGTATCTCAGATAAATGTCCATTTGCAGCAGAATAATAAGCAGACAGGACTATTAGGTTCAACACTACCAGCTGATCATACGACTTCCTTTATTTTTTTCAATTCATTTAATACAGACATGCAATAATCACAATCCAACAAAAGATAATCAACAGTAAAATAATCACAAAAAGAAAAAAAAACAAAGACGTAATGTTCGATAGACATGTCGTACAAACGTCACTTGTACTTAGAGATAGTCTTCATTTACTTCTTGAAATCACTTCATTGTAATCGTTACAGCCTGACAAAAAGAGAAAACATTAATAAAATGCAACAAAAACATATCCCAGTTACATACCTGTAGCTCTTATGAACAAGACAGTGTTGCTTCACATGGCTGTGTTCAAACATCTAGCATAGTACATCCTCCAACACGTGCTCATAGTTCCTCAACTCCACCAATTAGTGTCCATCTAAGAACATGCACACACATCCAAATACAAATTTGTAAATCTCTTGCTGCCGCTAAGCGGTCATGCACACCTGGCAGACCCAGGATGCCTGTGCACTAAGCAGGCACTGTGAGCCATGCAAGCAAAGCTCCTGGAGCCAGGCTAGGAACTCGCAGGAGAATAGGCCTTTCCTCATAGCAAGTGGCGTGGCCACCCAAAGACCCACCTGGACCATTGCTGTTTCATGAGAAAGGCCTTGAATTTGCACCCCAGCAAATGCCAGGTACCCAATCACAGCTGGGTGGACTGGCGGGAGGCATATGGAAAACCAAACGGAAAATTGACAGAGTGGGGCTTGAACTTGGCCCTGAGCCAAGGACACAACACACACACACATACACACACACACACACACACACCTTGAACCGTGCCACCCTCAAAGGGTGATGCTCCTCTGCTAAGCAGATTGACAGTTGCATAGTGGTTAATCATTTTCTTGGTCTTGTTGTAGCACATCTGTGTCTAGCTATATCTTGGCCCCTTCTAAATGACCGACTACATCTATTGCAGGTAAAGGGTAAGAGAGTAGGGACACACACACACACACACAAGTAAGTGGGTTCAATGCAGGATATAACTAGCACTAGTTTCCCATTCACATTTTCCAAGCCACCGACTCAGCCTTCACCAAAAGTGACAGAACTAAAAAAATATTGCATTTTGAATTTATTACAAATGCGCAATAGATGGACAAAAGCTATTCACAGTGGAGCTGTTGTTGGGTCAAGGTGATATCAGTTTATGCTCATGTGCTTCAAATAGCTATGCTAATGTTACGTCTGATATAGCTGTTCTCCAATAAAACTTGTGTAGCCAGAGGGTTGTGAGAGTAGTACTAACCCATGGAGATGAAATGGACATCAGGACCATTATCAACGACCATGAAAAAAATTATTTTTCAGTGATGGTTGCATGAGAAACTAGTAACTTTGTGCGGCCGTATCAAGGCTTTAGCTCACCTAGACAAACTCTTTACCCGCTGCTATACTGGGAAGGGGTCTGGTGGTATTAGTATTCAAAAGGAATGTAATTAGTCCTTCAGGATGCTCCATAATTAAAATCTAACTGAACATAAAAGTATCACACTTGGGTTTTTGGCTAAAAGCACATTACTGCTGTATTTAGATATGACTTTTAGAATTCAGGAAAATGCCAATCATCTATGGAGACTCAGTGTAAGCATTCAAAACCTTTTCCTTACCCTGTTGGTAGTATTATCTCTACCACTTACAAGCCCAAAAATTAGTTATAGATGCAATTCTTTCAACCCTTCCCACTATCTTAATCTTCAGCCACTTTCTCTGCTTAAGTTCACAGCCACTCCTCAGTGGTTACTACCAAGTTCTACAAGACTGCAAGTAAGCAGTGGACGTTATTGGGAGGAAGAGAGAGGAGGAGATTTGAATCAGAACTATGTTCTAATTATATCATACATTTCCCAGCATAGGGGTAGGTAAAGGTAGGGTTTCATAGAGACTATGGCAATGCTGGGATTCCCTCCCCCCACCCCCATCCCATTTCGTTCACCCTCCATACTTTTTCCCTGACAAAACATTTTAAGAAAAAAATTAAAAAGATATATGAAAAACCACAGCCTTACTGTACTGTTAGTTCGTTTAAAATGTCAAATACTTCTTTATAAAGTTGAGGTGCATAATTCATAATAGTTTGTCCTGTTTCCATCTGTCTGACTTCAATATTATCATTTGGCTAAATTAACTCTACAAAATCCCCCCCCCCCCTACCTCAACCCCCCACCCCTGTATAAATCACCTGAGACAAAACCTACCTAAAAATTGTAAATGATGCTTCCAGGTGAGCGGTTTTCCTCCGATGTCTCATGTATAAGTTTGCAACGTTTCTTTTACTCCTCGTAGTGCAGCCACGCCCTTTTCTCCCCAGCTGGTAGTAAAGACCCTTTACCAATCATTGGCCGTGATGCGTGATGGTATAAATTCTCCAGTTTTCGCGTATTTTGTGCGCGGTGGTGTGAGTTGTAGGAGGTAGATGGTGAAGGTCAGGCTAGACGGAGCCCCCCAAGACCAAGATAGATGTGATTGAGATGAAGTAAGTGGTAGTGATTTAGTGTGGGTGAACTAGTGTGATCGTAATTTGTGGTGTGCGCTATTTGTATAATGTTTGAGTTTGACTTAGGATAACTACAACTTTTTAATGACCAGTTTTGAAAATTGAAAATTGTATTAGTATCTTGCAGCAGTAAAGCATCATAGATGCAGCCCCCAGAATATATGCTGAATAAATCTGCTGCGATGTTGGTTCAAATTTTTGGCAGTCATTATATAGTAGTAGACAGTAGCTAGCTACTTCTAAATTGTGAATGCATATTTTATCTGGAACTTGCACATAGTGATCAGGCAACTGACTATAAAACCCTAACCTCAGTCAAGGGTTAAATATTGTGTATTTTATAGATTCACTGCTGACAAACAGGGATAGAGCTGCAAGATTGTATTGCTTGGCATAACATGGGGCAATGTGAGTACTGAGACATTGATAAGGAGTTACTATTGTGTTAAAAGTACTTGATCACATTTTAGCACACATTCATATTTACTCAAGTCAGGAGTGTTTGATGACCTTTTATGCATGCAAGCACATGTTTGGGCTATATTTAGAATCAGGAGTCTAACACATCTTGAGGTTACTTTCATTAACTTTTTTTCCCATCTCTATTTTCAGGCTGTTGGGAGTTCCACCATGCTATCTGCAGCATTAATGGAGCTAAGAGGACACTGGAGCTTATGAATATAGAAGTCTGAATAGGTCTGACTTTACTCCTCTACAGTGCACCTCCACTGGACAGCTGACACTGTGGAATAGCCCCCAAATGATTCTAGTAACGGCAGATACATGCTGCACTTCTATATTAACGGTGAGATTCTGTTTTTCTAGTTAGTAGAGTACCTCCACATACTTAGTGCTTGGATTTTGTAGCTGATATTTGAATTATAAGATAATGCACAAAGGTTGCGTGATGATCACTTATAACGTTAGAGTGGAGAGGCTAATATACATTAGTGACCATTGGTTGGAAAACTGCATCATGTGGCACAAAAAATTGAGAGTTCGTTTAGTTTAACATGTCTATTGACAAGACACCCTATACCAATATATTGAAATGTCACCTCTTTTAGGATTGGTGACCTTTACCAAATACCATGATAGCTAGACTCCTTGTGTAGGATTAGCCTAGTAACTAAGATACACCTTTAATAGTGCCTATCACAGGACTGTCAACTCTCTCACTCCAACAATAACTGTTTAAATACTTTATGCTTGTCAGATACCTAACGTGTGATTGCTGACTAAATGTGAGTCCTGGTGAATGGGCCTGTTAATTGGAATTAGGGACCCTTTACCAAGTTCTAGACTGGGTTACTGTATTTGACATACTTTACGGTTGACCAAATGCCTGTGACACAACCTCAATATTTTCCAAGGTTTTAGGAATTCTTTACTACTAAATATTCAAGGCACCCTTTACCATGAAATTGGTTGATGTAGGATCGGGAACCCTTTACCAAGTACTTGTGTTACCTTATTGTGACAACACACCCTTTACCATTTATTTGGTTGACCAGGTTCAAGTACCTGTTTAGATCAGGAACCCTTTACCATATATCTGATTTACATTGTTGTGACAAGACATTCCTTACCGAGCAGATGTGTTCTAGAAGATTCATAGGGAGTGCTAAACATTACTATTTTAAAATGCCATATGTTATTAACGTTATTATCTGTATTAAATTAGAATGATGTGGGTGTGGGCTCGATTAGGTCTGGATTACTCGCTCCCTTCTCTCTCTCGCACCTGGAGACAGCAAAGTAGTTGCTGCCACCAGAGTGTATGCCTCCTGCTGACTACCCGGCGAACTGTACCCGCCCGAAGGAATAGGTTTTAGGTAGGATTAAATTACTTTAAACACAGGATAACGACACAGCGAATTGAGATGACATAGAACTAACTCAAACCACGAGACACACAACTTATATACTAACACAAACTCCCGCCTACTGTTCACACAAAATGCTGCAATGTTCTGGTCTTGTGATCGTACAATCCTTGCTAACACACATACACACGCTACCGCTACCTACTGCACATGACCATAAAACTCAACAAAAATACTTCTGACTACAAAACTTAACATTGATAAAGATCTCATGTGGGCAGGCCCACAGTGGGGTAGGGGCAAAATTCTAGTAACTTTTACGGCTATCCAATTTAGCGTAAATTCTATAATTGTGGAGCTAGATTAACAGCAGTAATTTGTTGTAAGCTATAGTTTGATTGATTGAATGAAATAAGCGGCTTGATAGACCGTGTAGGCAGCAATTGGCAGCTATACTATCATATAGCACTTGTATACAGTTCTGTTTCTGATCCCACTAAAGATCCCTATAAAATGACTTCAGTGAACCTTTACTTAATAAAGTTTTCTTATTCCACTTGGTGAAGTCTGTGTTATATACACTTTATAGACTAAAGGTTTGTATTATAGGCACTTATGCAAACAATTTCTGATCCTGTGGGACCTTGGAAGGATCTGTATTGTAGACATTTCATGTAGGTAAAGGGTCACAGGGACATCTTTAAGGTCTGTAGCATGGGCACTTTGTATTGGTAAAGGGTCACAGGCACTTTATAAAGGTCTGTATTATAGACACTTCATGTTGGTAAAGGGTCACATGCAGCCTATACAATCATATAGCACTTGTATACAGTTCTGTTTCTGATCCCACTGAAGGTCCCTATAAAATGACTTCAGTGAACCTTTACGTTTTCTGATTCCACTTGGTAAAGTCTGTGTTATATACACTATAGACTTGGACTATTTTTAAAAAGGTTTTTGTTATAGGCACTTAGGTAAACAATTTTTGATCCTGTAGGACCTTTTGGAAAGATCTGTATCATAGACATTTCATGTAGGTAAAGGGTCACAGGGCCGTCTTTAAGGTCTGTAGCATGGACACTTTGTATTGGTAAAGGGTCACAGGCACTCTAATTATAGATACTTCATGTTGGTAAAGGGTCACAGGCACTTCATAAAGGTCTGTATCATGTTTGTATTGGTAAAGGGTCACAGGCACTTTATAAAGGTCTGTGTTATAGACACTTCATGTTGATAAAGGATCATAGGCACTTCATAAAGGTCTGTATCATGGGCACTTCTTATTGGTAAAGGACTATATTTGAAAATTATTTGATCGTCATAGTGTGAGTGTATGGTGGGGAGGAGAGAGAAATATTTTAGTTTGTTTTTAGCTATTACATGAAGTGTGCAGTAAGACTGGTAGGGAACCGAACAGTCAGTTTGTACACAAGTGGGTATCAATACAAAAGACACTTAGTAGAATGTTTCCAATCATATAGTGTTGATATGATACTAATAGGTTAAATGAAAGTGTGGATGAACTTCATAAAGACTTCAAGAGAAAGTGTGGGAATGGACATGACTTGAGTGTCAAATTATGTCCATGGAATAATAAACGAAGTTGGGTCCTTATTGTCTTCTAAACATTACTATTGTTGTTGTCGTCATTTTTAAACAAGTGCAATATATGTTTTATTTATATTTACTTTTGAAAAAAGTATGACATGCTGATATTTGGGAAAGGGTATGGAATATCCAAAGTCAATTACCATTATGTTTTGTTGTTTTTTGTTTATTGTTGCTGTTTGTAGATCACAGCTGACATGAGTGATGAACAGTTCTAATCATCCTGGCTGTATGAAGAAGTCCTGAGCATCTTCATTCATGAACAGTTAATTCTTCACCTATCACACAGATACAATGTCACATCACGGACTAATATTTATTGCATTTGCTGATTACTGGAATACATTTTACACACTAAAATATATGGCTATAAAGTGAGTATTGTAGAACACCATTTGGAGTGTTGTAGTAGCTAGCTTAAGGGAGTATCACAACACCCCATTGGTAGAGTATCAATAACACCATATTTGGTGCATTATGCGCCCTAATAGGGGTGTAGTAGAACTTGGACATGGGTGTACCACAACACCCCGTTTGGTATAATAAAGGGTGTACAGGGGTGTAACTGAACACTTCCTCTAGGTGAAATGGAAACACCCCATGCGGAGTAGTACAGCCAGTGTTACCTGGACACCCCAAAACGGGATTCCCATACACCCCATTTTTAACAGTGCAGAGGCTTGAACTAATAGTAGGTTGACGTTAGTAGCTTAACAGTTTTTAGTGAGATTTACTAAAAAAAAAGTTTCAAATCTACATATAAATTAAATAATTAGCTATAATGTAGTTTAAAAACAACAACTAGGACTGTGGTATAATAAATGTAGCTATCTTGTTAAATTGTGTCCTGTTTGTTAATACACTGTGCAATAGCTATAATATAAGCTACTCCAGGTATAATTATTAATCTGCTATAACAAAATAGGTTCTAGTTTACTGGCAAATACATTAAAATTCTTTATTTCCATATTAATTAGAAATCTACTGTAGCCAATACTTTGTAGTGCTTTACCATTTGTGATTATCAATTGAATCTGACAATCAACTGATCCTATGTACCAAGACGGGTGGTAGTCTGACATAGCCAGACCCTGTACCTAACCACTACATGAAGAAAAGGTCTGGGGACAATCATTCACCTTGGCTGTTCTAGAGGAATGTGGTAGCTAGTGGTTGTCTAAATTATTGTTATGGTGCCCGCAGTTTGCAGGATGCATTGACCCTTATACTTGCATATTTAGTGTAATTATGAGCATAATAAGGTAGTTTTCTGGTAAAAATTATAGTCAGTTTTTCATGGTACTGTAACAATGACAATTTTAATGTAGTCTTCCAGAAACTGGCTTTGGTACTAGCTATTTAGCTAAATTAATGGTTGAGATCACTAATTACCTTACTTATTCTGAGATAAACTTTTTATAACCTTATTCAAATTGTAATAAACAAATTTTTTCAGCCCTCCAATAACAGTTTAGTGATTCTCTATTTAAATTCAATATAAATATATATTAGTGATGTTATTAGCAGTTATAATGAACTAGTATACATCATGTACACTTCCTTTTTTTATTTTTATTAAATGTGTGGTTATCACTATAAATACATTGTGTAGAGTATTGGATGAAGTAGCTATATTAGGTGAAGTAGCTATATTAGGTGAAGTAGCTATATTAGGTGAAGTAGCTATATTAGGTGAAGTAGCTATATTGGGTAAAGTGACACATATATAAAACTTCATTACTCACTTCCTTTTTTAAAAATTATGTATATATAAAAAATTCCTAAAGTCAGTACAAATTATGATAATTTTGTTCCTGTGATGATCCTATACCTGGGTACAGTAGTTATGGTAGCCAATGAGTGTAGTCTTGACATCATCCATGTCACTACGGTCACTGAAATTTAACATAATAACAGTGTTAGATAATAGGAAGTTTGATATCTGCTATGTATATTAAAAAAAAAGTGTATTTAAAGTAAAAAACAACAACAGCAACAACAACAAAAGGAGAAAAAACAATTTGTCATGTGAAAAATCATCCAAAAAATATTAAAAAAAGTCCAGTGAAAAGTTGGTAATTCTCAATTCATTTGGTTGTTGTTTGAAACGCACACAAAAAAAAATGGAACTCACTTTGCTATCCCTCTAGATAAGACCACAGAGAGAGTGAAGCAGATACAGCCTGAAGAATCACTATCTACAAACTATTATAGAGATAGATGACATAATAAAATATTCATCAGATCTCCCGTCTTTTTACGTAGGCTTCGTATGATGTACAATCAAAGCACAGACTAATGAATAAGTAATGAATAATGTGTGAACAATGCTATCAGTTATTCATGAAATGATGTATTGCCCTTTTAGTAGTTTAGGAAGTCTAAAATAGATTTTTCACAGTCTTTATCTTTATATACTTTGGCATCACATGATGTACAGTCGAAGCATAAACTAATGAATAAGTAATGAATAATGTGTGAACAATGCTATCAGTTATTCATGAAATGAGGTATTGCCCATTTTAGTACTATTACATTTCTTGCGAGACATGTAGTTAGCGAAGTCTGAAGTATATTTTTTACTGTAAAATTCAATCAATAAAAGCTTATGGCACATGAGAGGCAGATGTTAGTTATAAATCATCTGTAGCTACTAACAAGAATTATTGATTTGCTGATCTCATTGTATTCACGCACTCAATATGTTCTAGTACAGAGCTTGCTCAGAATGGCTTTGAAAGACTAGCTTACTTACCTTACTGCAGCAACTGAATCTGTAATTTATATACTACCAGCTAGGTAGCATATTTTTTATGATCCCAAGATTTATAAGCAATTGGTGTATGTATTATTATGTTTTTGTGTGTAACTATCATCAGGGTTTAGAATCTTAAGACTTTTCAACTAACAACTCATAAATATACAATTCGTGCAGTGTCTTAACAAGGACATTTCTGCACTTTCCGATGTTCAATCTCCTATCTATTTATAGAAGGACAAATGAGATAATATCGTTAAAATTGACTGGAACAATATCACAATTATAATTGATTTTTTTTTGTTATAATTTTTGGAGCATAGGGAGTAAATATAGTTATAATCACATAGCATTCTTTACATGTATTGATTAGTGGTTAGCAGTCTTGCTGTATCATATGATCACATGACAGTGATCATGCTAAGTATCATATCACTAATAATTATAAATTGTATATAGCATGTACGTAGTAAAAACAATGTCTCTATACGATATTCTTCCAATGTAGGAAATTCCTATGGAATTGGTCATGAATATGATTATTGTACCTTTCCTACAAACATATGCTGCATGCAGTCTGCTTGCTATGAATGTCAATTATGATCTCACTCCTGACAAGGCTTCCAACTGTGTGCATATGATTATTATACCTTTCTTACAAACATATGCTGCATGCAGTCTGCTTGCTATGAATGTCAATTACGATCTCACTCCTGATATGGCCTCCAACTGTGTGAATGGGAGGATGAACGTAATCAACCATGACTGACAATTTTCTTAGTGTACAAATCCTTTAGACCTGCATAAGGATCAGCTTTGCATCAACGATATGTTCAAATGAACCACAATTTGTTTCACGAATAACTGATAGCATTTTCTATGCTTATTCATTACTTACTTGTTTGTCTAAGCTTTGATTGTACTGTATTTTGTCACACCAGTAAACACACAATGTTCATATTCCACAAATTTTTTGATTTACGTTTGTGTATTTCAGTATAGAGTGCCCCAGGACGGATAAGAAAGTATATCCAGAGTATTTTGGCCAAATTAGGATGGTTTGGAACTATGCAAATTGCAAGATGTGAAAGCTCTCGCTTTTGATGAAACCATACAAGCAGTGATAGCTATACTCCAAAATCACTTGATTTATCTCCTGACTAACAGATATGGAACAATCCTTTCCTTGGGGCATTAGGAAATGTTTAAATGTGGAGGATTATTATGTTTCTGTAAGTAGCTAAGGAGCTCAATTACTCTTTACTTCAAGAGGCCTGACTAAGAGAAATAACATAACCTCAGCTGTACAATGTTTGCTTTTCTTGAAAGACTACACACAGTAGCTAGCTATATAACTTTTTCTGCAGTACTCAGTTCAGAGACATCTGGTGTTAATTTAATCAAGACATTTCTGCTTGTGAAGCACTTTTCAGCGGACAACAGAAAGATGCACAAGATACTGTTTATATGTATCTTCTTATATTATCAACTGCAAGAAGGCTCCACGGAATAGAAAATCTTGATTAAGTTAACACCAGAAATCTCTGAACTGAATTGTACAGAAAAAGTTGTCACTAATTGTAAATTGTACACTTGGAAACAAGTAGGATCCTAAAATCTAATTGGAGCATCCTAATCAACATGAATTGGACATAAAAATTGCATTAGTTCAACAAACAAATGAAGTGGCTATTTTGATTTTAAAAAAATTCTGTTTTTTTTAATATTTACCATCATATTTCAACCAGAGTGTTTCTTTAACAGAGCTAATGTGTTAACTGGTAACAAGATTCAGAGTTGTTTTAGTGGTATTTCAAATGTTAGTGTTAATGCTATGCAACATAAACTCTGTGTTCGAAGCAACGGTTACAGTGCGCGCCCACGCAATAATTACTTCCGCGCATAACCTCTATTGTCTACTGGGAAGTAAATTATTTTAACAATGACCTCTCGCTCCGCAAGCGGTGTAGCAACTTTATATTTCCACGCCTCCGTCGTCAAGGCTCCTGCATTCCAGGGAATAGAGCGTAAACAAGCAATTACGCGCGTGTGGCGGTATTAACTGTGATCTCATCAGCTCACTGATTCCCGGTCCACCCGGGATATAAAAGTAGCGCTTTTCAGTTTGTGCACACTGTCTTAGTGGGTTCAGAAGTGGGATTAAAAAATCTCTCGTTTTCTTTCTGTTCTGTAGTACTTGTACCATTGTCTAACCGGTCATGTCTTCTACTGAACTACAATGTGCAAGGTGCCAAGAATACCTTTTCAGTGGAACACCAGTCCAATGTAGCTGCGGAGACAGATTATGTTTTCCATGCTACTCCTATTATTCTAGGTAACCACTTCAATTGTTTGATACTAATTTTATATTATCTTCTTTTTTTTTTCAGAAACCATATAGCTACTTTTAAGTGTTGCAAGTGTACAATAGAAATTAAACTGGATGAATGTTTTAAAGATAGAGCAATAGCCATAGAACTGAAGAAAGCTACATTGAAATGTAGGAGTGTTGGATGCTCTTGGAAAGGACTTGGCAACGAATATTCAGTAAGTTGAGATACTAGACAATTTATGCCCAAGATTATACTGTTATTGAGCATAAAGCTAACTTTCATAATTGTATAAAATAGAGCTTCTTATTTTTTTATTATTAGACTCATCTACAAAGTTGCTCTGGCAAAGTTGTCCAGTGTAAATATGGATGCTTGGGAAGAAATTCTCCAATTCACTTGCCTGTGACTAACCATGAAGCAGAATGTCCGTATGCAGTTTCACAACATCAAGAGTGTAAATACAATGCACAAAATTTTCAGGTAAAAATTTCTTTATTAACATGGACAATAATGTAGCTAGGAATATTTTAATTTTGTTTTATATAGCTGGATACCCTCTTGAGAAAAACCATTGCTCAGCCAGAACAGTGCGGTATTGATGAAATTTGCTGCCAATACACAAGTCCTGCAAAAGAAATAGAACAACATTCTATGCACATATTCATAAAAGCTATAATAGGGACTTTATCAAAGCAAATATCTGATTTACGATCTGAAATAAATCATATGAACAGAGAGATATCAGTGCAGTTGCAACCAGTGGCCAGTGCTGTGGGTAAAGCAGAGAATGCCATTCAGAACTTACAGGAAGGATTCTCTGAGTTGGCTATCATGGTACAGACTCTACAAGCTACAAGTTATAGTGGTAGTTTCATCTGGAAGATACTAGATGTTCAACGTCGCAGACACGAGGCCAAGATAGGCAAGACTATTTCCCTGTACTCTGCTCCCTTCTACACTAGCAGGCAAGGCTACAAGGCATGTCTGAGACTGTACATGAATGGAGATGGCTGCGGCAAGAACACTCACCTGTCTTTCTTTGTGACCATTATCAAAGGAGAGTATGATGCTCTTCTGCAGTGGCCCTTCAGACGCACAGTCAATCTAACACTGTTAGACCAAGATGGAGTCAAGAACATATCTCAGGCCTTCCAACCAGAACCTACTTCCTCATCCTTCCAGAGGCCCAGGAACGAGATGAACATAGCCTCAGGCTGTCCAATGTTTGCTCCACTCTCAATCCTAAACAATTCCTCTTATGTGAAGGAAGACACAATGTTTCTGAAGTGTGAGATTGACACTACTGGTTAATTTATTATAAATTATATTATATGTATATAATCTTGTCATGTCATCTTCAACAGTGTTGCATTATACACTACCCCTTACTTCAACACTTCCACAAAAATGTAAAAGTATATTAAGCTATATATCCATGTATTAGGAAGCAAACTGCATGAAATAAGCTAAATTAGTGGGGGACAAGATAATAGATAATGCATGCATAATGCTCATATTGTATAACACCACAAGAATATTTAACACCCACCCACCTATCCATCTGCAATAATCAGTAATCTAATACACAATAATAGAAATAACATAAGTAGTTACATTTCTGTGATATTGTTGTGATTATCAGACGTAGTACAAATAAAGCAAAAGTTTATAAAATATGTGTAAAGTGTGTTCAGTTGTTTATGATATGACTGCTACTACAATAAATAATAAAGGGACAGGTTTAGCATCAAGTAGACGTGAGCTAATTTATGGGTTCGGTCACAATAATGTAGCCAGTACATGAACTATGTGAAGTAAGACTTCAAAAATTCATCTTATTGCTGCCCCTCAGACAAAGATAAATATGAATACAATTATAAAGTTAGTAATAAATGTAGGCATCAGAGTATTCATATCCAGCATAATCATAACCATGATAAACTTTTCTGACGTATTATTCCAGGATGATGTTGACAACCACATGACACATGACCTGAGAACTGCAGGTGAACATGGGATAATGACCAAACAGATAACGAACATGGATATATCCAAACTGTCTGAAGTTCTAGTGAGTGGATTCCACTATTGCTGGGAATCCACCACACTTCTCATTTTATTCTAAGGGCAGAGTAGCAAGGGAGGGCTCTTGAATTGATTCACAGTTCACACTATCTTGCTGAGATGGCTGCTGAGGTTCCCAACCTTGCCTGGATAGGGCATCTGGGATGATGTTGTCTTTTCCCTTCCTGTAGAGAATTTCCATGTCATAATCTTAAATTTTCAGAGTCCAACGCCAGAGCCGTGAATTTAAACTTGTCGAAGTCAGAAGTGACTTGAGGGCACTATGGTCTGTGTAGAGCTTGAAGTGTTTTCCAATAAGATACACTCTGAAGTGATCCAAAGACTCAACAACGGCCAGGCACTCCAGCTCAGACAAACAAATAACACGTCACCCACAAACAATCATCAGTGTTAGGCACAATAAGAGAGAGAATGTGATCAAAATCTGATATCATAAGAGATGACCATGAGACATTGTTTGGTGAAGATTTAGAAGTTGCAGCTGATTATGAGTAGCGAGAGATGGTAAGAATGCACGATAAAATGAAACCAAACCCAAAAATAATCTAAGCTGTTTACGAGTTACAGGTCTTTTATAAGCTGACAATGCCTTTGTGCGAGCATGTGGAATGTTGATACCATTTGCACTAACTACCATGCCAAAAAACTCCACAGAAGGAGCTCCCCTGACACATTTGGTGTGTTTTATGGTAAGTCCAGCTGATTTGATCCAACTCAAAACCGAATGAACATCAGATAAATGTTGTGACCATGATTTAGAAAAAATAATTACATCATCAATATAATGGTGTAGAACAATGAGACACAATGATGATAGGAATTGTGACATCATAGATTGAAAATGAGCTGGGACATTTTTTAAATCGAAGGGTAAGCGAAGATAGCGAAATTTTCCAAATGGTGGGATGAAAGTAGTCTTATCCATTGATTTTTTTCAATGGGAATTTGATGGAAACCTTTAGTAAGATCATTTTTCGAGAAGTATTGTGCACCACCTAACTTAGCAATTACTTCCTCTATTGTAGGCATATAGAATGGCAATGAAGGAGTAATGGAATTTAGTCTATGGTAATCCACAACTAGCCTTAAGCCACCATCATTTTTCCTAACAGGAATTGCTGGAAATGCCAACATAGTGTCACTATGTTCAATGACACCTTGAGCCAAAGAACATCTAGCTCAGCCTTGAACTGATATAACTAAGCCATTAGGGACTCGATAAGGAGGTAAATTGATAGGTGTTTCCTGAGTAGTATCAATTCGGAATAAACAATAGTAATACCATAGTAATACCAGGTACAGAGTATGAAGTATCTTTGAATTTAGACAAAACAGATTGAAGTACTTTGGACTGAGAATCAGACAAATAAGACAATGGGTCACCATCAGAGCAACAATCATCACAATAATCAGTAGTGACAACAACACGATTAATGACCATGAGTTCCTCAATATATGGTTTCAAATTGTTAACATGAACTGTACGCTTGTGAGATTTTCCATCTTCAATTATGCTAATAACATAATTCAAGTCCCAATAACTTTCTCAACTTGGTAAGCAACGCAAGTTAACCATTCTAAACCATATCCAAGGTTAAAACAAAATTTATCTTATTGACAGCCACATTTTTGTTCAGAAAGGGTAAAAGTATATAAATAACGGAGAAACACATAATGTTAAAAAAACTAAATAGTAAAATTTTTTTTTTCTTTTTATTATGTCTTTTTATTGCAAAATTATTACAACACTTGTAACTTGCATTTTAGCTACTCATTTTTCTTGGATATTTTGTACAAATTCTAGTAGCTCTACAAAATATTGACTGATTGGCTAACATGATTCGTATAAGCTAAACAATCCTGGCTAACATCATGATAGGACATTCAAATAACTAACAAGGTTCTTAGCTATACCTTTTCATTCTGAGTTTTGCAGTTACATGAGCATTTGCAGATTATCTTGATAGAATTCACAAAATTTAATTTCCACTTGTTCTTGCAGCAGTCACATACTGAAGCATGTAGACAGTTTTGAAGGTGAGCCTATAAATTAAATTGTATTAGAATCAACATAAAAGAAGTAAATAGTTTTTTGAGACTGCAGCTTACTGCATACTATGACCAGTGCCATTTTTCCAGTAGCAACCCACTCAGTGGACTCAGCCTGGAGCTGCAAAAATGATTTTTATATTCGCTGCGGATCAACTGTATGCGCATGCTGTAAAAATTGGACCGTAAACAACTTGATTTATCTCCCTTATTCAATTACCACAATTGAATAGTTTACAGGTATACATAAAGTATTCTGACTAAATTTCATGTATCTCTATAATGCGATACTCAAAAAGTTCAGAACCCAACTTTTGTAAGGAAAGGTTGCTGCATACTAAAATCGTGTAGAATAAAGTTATTTATGATTATCACTGATCAATTGTAATCTCCAGATTCTAAGACAGAAAGGTTAATACTTTAACCTTGAAAAACGATTGAGCCATTTTTTAAAAACTTTACAACCAACATAATTATTATAGCTAGCTATAACAAAGAAAAGTAACAAACCGTGCATTATGATGTAACGAGAGCTAAGCACAGAAAGAGGACAGCTAAAAGAAAGGAAATTAAATGATAATAATTACAACTAAGTGTTTGAGATGATAGCTACATCAGCTAAAGTAATCTAGAACGACTAGCTAGTGTGCATGAATCGTCTGAAGCAAATTGTACGTTGTATACAAACCACAAAATATTTGCTTGAAAAGTCTTTTGATAAAAGTAAACGATAATGACAGGTCAATAGATGAAAATGTGTTCATAGTAGAGGTAGATACACACTCTCAATAATAGAAGGTAAAGGGTCGTCTATGCCTGAGAAAATAATGTTGGGACTTTTTATGATCAGTTGAAGATCTTGTAGAAGTTGAAAGAAATACATTAAATGAATTGGATGGATGCTGAAGACATTATAACAAAAATAATAAGTCCAGTAGCTAATTGTTAGTTTCGGTAGCCATTTTGAAAGGTATCGATTTGGCTTGCCCATTATTGAACTCTTTACAATAATATAATGCTTTGGGAAACTACATCAAGGAACAGTAAGTTTGCTGAATCCTAATTAAATAAGAGGCCAGTAAGCTTTAGCTACTACATTGATGTGGACAAAATATCATGAATTAGAATACCTAAATCTTCCTGTTGAGTTACTGCCATTTATGTATAGGTATTTTGAATTAATAATAGTTTCTAAGACTAAAGCCATGACACTATAGTGTCCAGATCAATTTAAAGAGCTAAATTCTCACTTAGAGAGGCAAAAAGTTTGGCACTATGCAAACAATAACACATACGAAAATGGGCACAGAGACGGTAAATACATCAAAACAAGAAAAAGCTAACATTTCAGCACACTACACCTTGAGGTATGCCTGACTGGACAGGAAGATAATCAGATTCACATCCTTCAATCTCCCAACAAAAGTGCTTCCTCATAGCTATGTCAATAATCTTTGAAGAATAACCAGTAATGCCAGCTTGCTAACCAAAGTTTATAGCTACTGGAGTTTATTGTGAGAGACTGACTCAAAAGCTTTGGCAAAATTAAGAAACATAATCACCTGTCACTTTGACTCCACAGATTTGAAAACTGAAGTAAAATGACAGTAGAAGTTGATGTAGAGTGGATCTATCTATTTCTGATAAAACCTGTGTCTTCGAATTTTTCGGATCTAGCTAGCTATAAAATCTATTATCTTAGAGTAGATTGTTAATTCAAGTAGCTAGTATTTTTAAAGAAAAATTACTTAGAAAGCAATAGCAGGGCCTTTTTAGTTGATTAATTCTGATTCCGTAAAGGGTCCATGCTATTCCATTGAGTGTGAATTTCACACTAAGTGTGCATTCACACTAGGAAGAAAGTGTGAAGGACACACTATGCATAGGTGGTGGGCATTCACACCACCAGTTTGGTGTGAATTTGATGGGTTTTCATGCTATAATTTTTACAGTGTACGTTCCTGTCTGCTGGAATTATTAATGAAATGAGATTCCATAGCTAATGACAATAGCTAATGAGAATTGAAACTTAATTGCAAGTCAAGGTGAACATGAATTGTAAAAATCTGGGCTAATTTAGTCATGTCCTGGAGATTTTTGGTTTAGTATATGAAAAAAAAGTTACATGAAGAATAGCTACTGCATGATACTTTGTTGCGACGAAGGTGCAGGATGTATCCTAATCAAATGGAAAGGTTCGTCATACTTGAATCGAAGAAACGCTCCCTATAGTAAGCTTGAATTTTGAAATTGAGTGGCCTCTAACTGGACTCTTTACCTACCACTCAGCTGGGAAGGAGTCTACAGAAGGGCTTGTAAGTAGAGATTACATGTTCAAGAATCTGGACGTGCAGAAAAAAACTGCCTTGTTTTATTACTAAAGACTGATTCTGTGTATGAAAGATAACTATGGGTAGTTATTGTGTTTGAAAGTCTGATTGCTATTTGAGTAGTTAAATGGTAGTGCCGGTGCAAGTTGAAACCATTGGTAAGGCAGGAAACAAGCATTCATGCAGAATCTAGTAATGCTATTTTGATATAAACATAGCAAATAATAATCTGGATTCTGTAACATAATTAATTTTGTTTTAGCTAGCAGGTTGTAGACTAGGCTGTTAGCTAATATTTTGTTTAGATTGATGAACAATTAGCCATTGCTTTGGTTTAGATATTCCAGACTTCTTAGTTTTAGTTATTCGTACTAAAAACATAATCTTGAAGGCTTAGTTTTCGTTTTTCCCCCCTAATTCTCCCTGAAAATTTGCTCATTGATAGCTAAGTATAACCAACTAAATTGTCAACTTGATATTGAAGAAATACTAGCTAAAAAACTTGACTGTGTTGTGTCTCAAATTCTTCATTAATTAGACACATTAAAGAAAGTAGTTCATGTACTTTTCTTAAAAGTATGATATATAGCTAGTTTACAGAATGTTTACTTGATGGCAATATAAGTCTTCATTTAATGATGACAGCCAATTCAAGGTGAATTGGTAAGAATAAAAATGCCTTAGTTGTAGTCACTCAATCAGTAGTTCAGTTCAATAGAAATTACTGTATTCTAAAATATTTAGTTTTAGTTCCTTTGTGTTCTCTACAGCTTAGTTTTAGTTGTTGTTTTCTTACCAAAATGTAAGATGCCACATAAACTAAAGGGTTTTGGTTTTAGTTATAGTTAGCTAACTAAAACATCACTACTATGCTAATTTAACAAAGTGATTCAGATAGTTTATAATATTATTATTAATACGTACAGTATGTTAATAATAATTTAGAAATAAGTAATAAATGCTGTAATGGATATCTAAAGGAGTGCATCAGACTTTTCTAGACTATTCTGTCATTTGAGAAACTCTTGCCACAAGTGTAAGCTTCCAGTGAATATCCTTATTCACTTGTCATAAATTCCATTAGCTATTGATCATAATGATATGAAAAAGTTGTATTATTAACCTCATGTATTGGCCATCTGTTAGGTGTTCATGAATTAAAATCACTAGTTTAAAATGTTTTATATCAAATACAAGTTTCAACCACTCTATAGTGGCCATCATCAGTTGAATGGTACAAAAACTAGACAAGCTACAGGGTCTGATTGCTAAAATATAATATGAAACATGATTATTTGATTTGTCCTCAGGGCATTCATGTAGTCAAAGCATTGTATATAGTTTCTGGAAGTGATCCCTTCTCCCTGTTCATTGTGTCTCTGGTTGTTCTTATGTACCAAAATTCAAGCAAGCACCTCTAGATCAAATTCTGTTGGCAGTCTATTACCTCCAGCTGTGGTGGAACATGCTATGAAAGGAAACCATCAAATTTATTGGACTAATGCCAAGGTAGTCGACTTCCAACAGAATTGTAGTGCATTTCCATTTGTGATATCAATTGTATCTGACAATCAATTGACCCTATATACCAAGATGGGTGGTCGAGCAGGAATGAATATTATAATTAGCAAGGTAAACCCAGTCATATACTTTACCATATGCCCATCACATGATTATCATTATTTTTATAGTTTGTTCTAGAATTTTCTAGTGCAAAATCTGAGACTATCTTTAGTGCACTCTTACTAAAAATTTATGTACTAATATGGGATATGGGTAATACATCATTTCATGAATAACTGTCTCCTTTAGATTAAACCTGGGTCCACCTTTCGAGGGAGGGCTGTCAAGGGGAGAACCATACTGATTCTGGTGGCGGGCAGCAGCTTAATTGCTGTCACCATTGTGTGAGCCTGAACTGAGGAACTCATGAGCTTCACTGAGGGAGGGCCCACAAAGGGCAATAACCAGTTTGCATTAAATAATAATGAGTCAGTTCATCTATAAGCTGTTGATATGGAGTTTAATCGTAACCAGCTTAAAACACAAAAAAAAATCTATTATAATTAAGAATACAGAGTTTACATTGCATAGCATTAACACTAACATTTGAAATATCATTATTATTATAATCAGATGGCACGAATGGCAACTGAGAAACTGACTGACTGCACACACAAAACACGAAGTCTTATATGCACTGCCCGGACAACACAACAATGAACAACAGTCATGGGACCAATCGACACTTCTCATCATGACAAGATTACACACACACACACACACACACACACAGGTGACATGACTATAAAATTTAACTAAGTCCCATAACCGAAAATTCATGTAACTGAATCCAAAAGAAGCACCACGCAAACACACATACATAAACATATAATGTTCAATTAATAGTTACTGGAATGTGGGCGGCACCGCCAATTTAGTTGGGATGTCGTCCCACATCACCCCCCCCCCCCCTTCAGAAGAAGGGTCATCTCCCAAACCAGGCACATCACCAAAGTCCCAGCCATGACTGAGGAAATCGGCCACCAGATTGTCGTCCCCATGACGGTAGCTCAGCTTGAAGGAGAACTCCGACAACTTCAACGCCCAGTTCATCACCCGACAATTTCTCTGAGGGTGACTCATCAGACTGACCATTGGCTTGTGATCAGTGATAACCTTAAATGTACGTCCATACAAGTAGTAGGCAAAATGACGAATGGTCTTGAACACTGCCAGCCCCTCGAGCTCTTGGGCAGAGTAATGCTTCTCTGCCCCCTGCAACTGCTTGGAGTAGAACCCCATGGCATGTCGTTGTCCATCTCTCACCACGGACAAGACACCACCAATGCCCGTGCCACAGGCATCTGTTTCTGATCAGAACACATTGGCACACACAAAGTAACACAATGACACGCAACTTATCTCTCAACAGATGAAATGCCTCCTCCATCTGTTCCGTCCATACCACCCCGGCTGGAGCAGACAGAGACGTTGAGGGTGTGAGACAGTGAGACAACTTGTGAAAGTTCGGAATATACCTTCTGTAAAAGTTAATCACTCCCAGGAAGCTCTTCAATTGCTTCCTGGTCCGAGGCTTCTCAATCTTACGAATACCTTCCACCCTAGCTTCTGGCACACTTAGCCCACCGTCTCCTATCTCGTGTCCTAACAACGACAACTTCCTCTTACCAAACTCACACTTCGACGATTTTGCCGTCAGCCCAGCATTCTTCAAACAACCCAAAACTTCCTTTAGATGCCTAACATGCTCTTCCCAGCTCCCACTGGCCACCAAAGTATCATCCACTGCACGGACTCAGGACAGTGTCCATGAGCCTCTGGAACACCGCTGGTGCATTCGTCATCTCGAACGGCATTCTTCTATAATGGAATTTCCCAAAGGGTCAGGTAAATGCTGTCTTCTCTCTGTCCCTTTCTGCCACTTCCACCTGGTGAAACCCTTTTGCCAGATCAATCTTAGAGAACACCTTACTGCTACCCACCTTCTCTATCATTTCATCCAGACTAGGCATATAATAAGGTTCTCTCACCGTCACACTATCCATCCTACACAGAGACAAATCCCTCAATCCTTTTTATTGACCGACATCAGGGGAGATGCCCACTGACTATCACTCCTCTCATTCCTGCTTCCAGCAAGGAATCTAACTCGGCCTTTACTTGTCCTCTAATCCCTAATGGAACTGAATAAGGTGCCAACCAGAAGGGTTGTGCATCACCTGTATCAATATCAACTTCCACAACCTTTGTATTACCAGGCTTGTCACTGAACACTTCCTCAAACTCTCCTAATACTTCCTGCAATTCTCGCTCGTTGTACCCATCACATACTCCCTCTAACTTCTTATCCTCTTCCTGTGATTCCTCTTCTAACACCACACCTCCTGCACGTACGCTTTCAGGCAATTCACATGCACCACCTCACTATGACGTTTCTTCCCACTCTTGCTAATCCTGTAATTCACCACACCCACTTTGCCAATAACTTCGAAAGGCCCTTCCCAGCTGTCAGAGAGTTTACACAGCAACCTAGGAATACAATACCACACCTTATCACCAACGTCAAAGGATCTCACCTTACTACCTCTATTAGCATATTCTAACCTCTTTGCCTTAGCCTTGTTGACATTCGATCCCTGACTAGCTGCAGTCTCTCAGCTACCTGCAGCACCCATTCACCTCGCACTCGAATAACCCATCCATGGGTGTTCGTATTCTGAATCCATATACTAAATCAAAGGGGCTGAACCCCAAATCAGCATTGGGCATTTCTCTTAAAATGAATAATGCAAATGGAAGTTGCACTGCCCAATCTCTCTTCTCTTCCACACACTTGCTCAACACAGCTCCTAAGGTGCCGTGCATTCTTTCCACCACCCCATTACACTGGGGGTGGTAGGGGGAGGTTCTTACTTTGGCTACCTGGATAAGCTCACTTAGTTGGTCTAATAGGGAGGAATGGAATTGCTTGCCTTGATCAGACAGTATTACCTCAGGTATGGAAGTCCTTGAAAAAATCTGCCACAACCCCTCTGCTACTGATTTAGCTGTGATACGCTTCAATGGTATAGCCTCAGGCCATTTAGTGGCTAAACAGATGTACGTGAGCATGAACCTATACCCACCCTTTGCCACAGGTAGGGGGCCTACAATATCTATGGCCACTTGTTCGAATGGCTCTGACAGTACAGGCCGCTCTACAATGGGAGCCTTGGGGGGTTTGACCTTAGACTTGGCCTGGCAAACCTTACAGCTCCTACAATGAGCTATTACATCCTTGCTCATACCTGGCCAAATAAAATACTCCCCGATAATACTCACACATTTCTCAGACCCCAAGTGACCTCCTTTATCATGAGCAAGCACCAATACCGTACCTCTCATTGACCTTGGTAACACCACCACATCCCTGTATGTTTCCCAATCTACTAACTTCGCTGTACTAATAACCCTTCTTTATAACTGAAACCTCTCTCCCCTCTGCTTCCTAACTCCCTCCAGACATTCAATCCCTCTTCTTCCTCTACTTCCTTCTTAAGTTCTTCACGTCCCATTCCTTTTCCCACTAAACCAATATCCTTAATTACTTACTCTACTGCTGGGCTACTCCTCAACCCATCTAAGTCCTTATGACTCCATTCTACCATTCCCTCACCAGGTATTAGGCTCCTCTCTGCGGTCGAATCCTCTTCCGCTGCTCCTTGTGAGGTGTGGACGTGTCCATACCCACTTCCTCATCAACTACAGAAGTCTCCATCGCTGACTCCTCTGCTAATACCTAAGCATTCCTTCGCACTCGGCCCTCTTCCTCTTCTGACGATACCTCATCCGTCTGCTGCTTCGTTACTCCATCACCTGTGACCGGAATAACAATACCATCACAATTGTTACTTGAGTCCTGAGCATCAGAGTGACTATTATTCTTGACTAGACTGCCAAGTGGCCTTGGATTGACACGGATGTTACTTTCCAAAGACTGTTCTGCCTTCTTTTTACTTCAAATCTATTAGTAGCAAACACCAGGGCTTGGGTTTAGGCCTAGTATCTACAGCTACTTTTCGTCTCACGTGAGTACCTGACAAGCCAAGCCAGGCCTGAGCTAGCTCAAACAACACAGGTTCGTCCCCTACTCCAGTTATCCAGCATTTCTGCCCTAAATAAGCCTTTGGCAGAACTGTGTTGGCTGGTACTAACCCATAGTCAGCACCTGAGTCTGTTAAGATGTCAACATCACACCCGTTGATCTTCCCTCTCATTATATTCCCCTTAATGGGACCACCCATATGAGCTCGGCCATGTTGTGCATCTACAGTATTCGCATGAGCCTTGTCTGGCTCCTTCTATTTCTTTACAGGCTTCTTATTTGGGCACTCAAAACTTTTATGGCCTTCATTCCCGCACACATAACAAGTGTAAGCTATTCTCCCACGGCCACTATCCATTTTCACTTCACCTTTCTGAGTTCCCACATCCTTCGACCTGCATTCTGATGCCCGATGCCCAATCTTCCGACAGACATAACACTTGGCCCTACTCACAGTCCCACTACTCACTTCCTTGTTTTGGCTACTACTTCCTCTGGCAGTTACCTCAGCACCTGCCACCTTAAAATAATTTCCGTTGGCTCTGGTTAAAAGCCAGTCTTCCAACCCTTCTCTCAGCTCTGAGCTGCTGTTAATTGTCCTATTTTCCAAGAACACTCTCCCTCCGGAAGGCAAATGCTGCCTGAGCACTGCCCTGTTTAAAGTGAACAAACAATCATTCACAGTCTGGGCCTTCATGTACAACCCGTTAATCACTCTATCCAAATGGGAGATAATTTGGTCTGCGGTCATCGATTTAAAAAGTTTCTGAAGTAATACTGAACAACCGACTCCCATACTCGGCTACAGTCTCACCTACTGCCATTAACAAAGCTCCCTTCAACTCAACATAGCCCTCATTATCATCTACTAGTGTCCTCACTCTTGCACACAGCCTCTCCGGAAGTTTGGGATGCAGCTTATCCACCCACTCTTCCTCATCTACCTCACAGGTTCTCATCAAGTATTCAAACTTGTCTAAATAAGGTGGCAAGTCTCCTCTCTCCTGGAAACCAATTAACCCTGCCAACTTATCCTTTCTGTCAGATAGCCTTTGGCGGTATTCTCTGTCTTCCTGAATTCTCTTCTTCTCGTCTGCTCTCCGCTTTTCCTCTCGTTCTTGAGCTTCATCTCTATGGAGCTGCTCAATTTGCTCCATTTCCGCCATCTGTGCCTCGCGTTGGCATTCTGCTTCCTCTGCTAGTCGATTAATTTCTCGGCTGCGTACTTCTTCTTCCGCTCTCTCGGCTTTGTCCTTGTCACTTTTCCCAATCCCTCCACAAATATTTTCACAATCATGTCCTGTGCTCAATTGTCTTGTTCTCTCTCCAGTTCCGCATTCCTGCGTCTAGTTCATTCTTCCTGTTCCGCCCTCCAAGCTCTCTCTCTCTTGGTGTTCTGTCAGATGGTGGTGCATACGAGACTCCAGGTCTTCGTCCCACTTCGATAAGTTCAACACAAATGTGGCCAGCCAGTCTGCTATGCTGGGTCCCACAGCAGTGGATGCGTCTCCGGCTTCAGCTTGCCTGCCCCTTGCGGCCTCCATGGTCGAAACGCTGCCGGTCGTCTGGTAGACTAGTTCATCCATGCTGTCTCCTAGGGTCACCTCGTTGCCCACTAACACGCTCATACTGTCTTGTCTCACTCCTCCCTCTCCGTCTCCATCCATCTCCACCATAGCGGCAATGGGCTTTCCAGATATTGGAGGCTACAAAAATATGAAACAAAATGATAAGGCGGTTACCAAAAAAATAAAAATAAAACACACTACACTACACCAGAGTTATCGGCTCTGTCATCTTCTTCCCTTGGTTGCAGGTAGAATTCTCCGTGGACGGATCTCTGGAGGTATTCCACCGCCTGGTTCTTGCTAGTTGAGGGTCCTGAGTACCTCAAGTTCGTAGTTCTTCCCTGGACAATGTTCTGAAGTTTAACTGTTGGATGGTGAGCCAAAAGGTATTTGAATGATACTTTTATTGACTGCTGTGCTATTATCTATTTTGAATCATCAGCGCTGACCGAGAGAGTTGTAGTAGTCATTTAATTTGTTTGTCTGATTGTATGTTTTTCTATCTGTCTGTGGCGCTCCGATTTTGGAGATTACTGATAATTAACAATTAATTTAGGCATGAAATTTCTCAAAACAATGATTTAAGACCCTGTAGTGTGCTACTTTTTTAAATTTTAAACTGATTTTTTAGAAATTGTCAGTCCATGTAGGCACTAGCTTTTGGGGTAACACCCCTATTGTCATGTCATAATCACATGAGCAAATAATTTCTTGCTGCTCTGGGTAGTTTTATTTTATGCTGGAAAGTTAACATGGTGCTGGAAGTGAGTCTTTTCATGGCACCTTGGGATCGTTTAAGTTGTTTTGACATTTGAAACTTGGCATAGATATAGAGTAAGGGCAACTAATACTAATTAATGGAGAAAGGAAGGCTTCATTCCAATAACTTACTTCTGGAGTCCATATCTCAATTTCAAATTTTGCACCGAAAGGTCTTTTTTCCGGGACCCAGAGTACATTAATATTTTGAATTTGATCACATCTTTTTTCATGCTGATAAGGTGATTTTTAACCATTATTTTATGTACTACTGTATAATAGTTAAAATAGGAAATTTCCCTACTGTGAACTTATTGATGTCACAAATGCACGTCCTAGTCATGGCATAAACGTAGAGTTAGGGTCACTAAGACTAACACATTTTTGTGTTCTTATATTATGGAAAACTGTTTGTGGTCATACTCAAACTAGTCTATACTTTGAAAAGATCCCATCTGCACTATGTATACAGTTATTGGCCTGATTACATATTGTGTAATGTATAATATTATAGGGCGGACCACGTGGGGTGCTAGCCAGCCTTCAGGCACATGTTGTCAAACATCTCCTGTTCAGTGCCAGTGAGGATACTAACCGTACCACTAGATAAGGGAACACAGTGATGGGGTATGTACTGAGTACTTGTCTAAGTTCATGGCAAAGCCTACATTGATAGAAAATATTTCATTTTAGCATGTAGCCTATTTCTGAGAGGAGAGTTGATACATTGGTTAGAGCTGTTGCTGAAATTATCAGGAGAGCAGGTGGCAAACAGAAGGCAGTTTTGGCCACATTAGCTGTGTTGGTACAGATGAGCATGAAATCTAATATATTCATGAAAATTACTTTAAAAAATAACCAAAGTTTTAGTTAACATGTTTACTGGGGAATTATACTTAAAATTGTTTTATCTCCAATTTCATAAATTAATCCACTGCAATCTTCAACATATGTAAAATTGGAATAATTTACTCCAATGTTATTAGCCATTATCATTTTTATATCAGACAATCAATTGCCATGTTGCAGTGCTATCATAAATATTGACCATCTGCTTACTGACCTAACTGCTTATGTGGAGAAAGAGTCTGGCATGCACCTTGGCTGTTCTAGAGTCAATCGTTTGGGATGTGATTAGGTAACATTTTTTGATTGTTTCTTAGGCAGCCTTCAGTGAAATGAGTGGGCATCTTACCACAAGTGTACATAACAGAGCCCGCATTCCTGAACTATCAAATTGTTGGTGATTGCTGCGCCTGCGCAAAATACATTATGGTTGTGTTCGGGTCAGCGTGTCCTGCAAACTGTGGGCACCGTAAATGTAATTAGATAACCACTACCACATTCCTCTAGAACAACAGCCAAGGTGCATGATTGTCCCCAGACCCTTTCTCCGCATATTGGTTAGGTAAAGGGACTGGCTACACCAGACTACTGCTTATTATTTTCCCATATTTTGAAAAATCTATTTTAGACTTCCTTAACGGATTAACCCCGATTGACGCGTACACAAATAATACATAGCTCTGAACTAAAATGGGTAATACCTCATGAGTAACTGATAGCATTGTTTCCACACATTCGTTACTGATTCATTAGTTAATGCTTTGGTTGTACAGTATCATGGAATTGTAGTCATGATTTCATTTTCCCCATAGCAACATTATTTTTCTGTTGTTTATTTAACTCCAACTTTATTTAATATAATAGCAAATAGAAAGCTTCCTATAATCTAATACTGCTATGTATGTGTTATATTTCAGTTTCGTAGTGACATAGTTGATATCAAGTCTATACACTTAGTGGCTACCATAACTACTGTACTCAGGGATACAGTTCATTCAGAAAAAAAGTTCCTCCAACATATTTTGTACAGTCATTGGGGTTTTGTATCCATTTAGTTTTTGTTTAGTCTTTGTTTTTTGTTTTTTTTGGGGGGGTGGGGGGCAAACATAGTACAATAATAATATTGTATGCTGCCATGCGCATGAGATGAATAATTAAGAAGGATGACTCAGTTCACATGGCAAAAACTCCTGTAGTCATATAGTTAGGATATTCATACTTTCACCATCTTTCCGGTAGAGGATAGGGCTGAATGCCCTGCACTGTAGGACATTTGGCCCTATCCTCTACCAGAAAAGTGGAGAAACGTAATTTCTTATATACACGGACTGCAGGACATTCAAGTTTTTGCCCTTATTTGGCTTTCCTATTTATCCGTGTAGTTTCCTGTCTAATGAACTTACTATGGCTTCTTTTGTGTCAATTACAACCACAAAAAATATAAACAACACTAACCAAAACTGTTGACAGCTACAGACTTTGACACCAAGTTATTACTCTTTCTTTCTAGAGGCAAAAATTTTACCACAATACTTTGACAAATTCATTCTCATTACCAGCCTTATAAGTTTATTTGATCTTATTAGATGTATTCTCTCTCTTTCACAGGCTTTTTTAAAAACAATACAGAATTACAAAAATATTTGGTATATATTAATATATAATATTATATATTATATATATATTAATTTAATTGTTTAAAAAAAAACCCTGTGAAAGAGAGAGAATACATCTAATGACTAAAAGAAGGCTGAGAAAAAGAAATTGTGAAGTGATAATTTATTTGATCTTAAGTTGCAATACCCTGTTATTTTATTCAAACTTTATGTAGCTGTTGTAATACAAACTTAGGAGCTTGTCAATCTTATTTTAACGGGATACGCCTCATCGAACGTGTTTGATGGAGAAATGTGTCTCGGAAAAGGGAGGGATGACCAGGTATGTACGTGGTACACCACATGTGCACACAACTAATTACTTTGTGTTGCTGGGGGAAAAAAAGGATAAAAAGTGTTAATCACATTGTAGCATTTCTATGAGATTTATTACGTTTGTTTGTTTGTTTTGCCAGTCAAATGTATATTCTTTTACATGTTATAGCAGACGTTTAGTAAATACTAATTATTCCAGATTTAAACCGATAATAATATATGACAATATTATGGGGTGCCAATTATCGTGTTAAAGGTCCGACAGATATCAGGTAGATATCATTATTCAAACATTACTGATCCTATAAGGTAAGATTACTTATTTAAATATTCTGTGATCACCTTTATAATTTTTTGAATCGCCATTTAAGCTTACCACACAGTATTCAAAGGGAATGATAATTGTTTGGTCCAGAAGGTGCTAGGCTTTAGAACCCCCATGGCAGCTAGGGTGCTATAGATGTTGGGATTCTAAATAGAGTTAGTGTTTTCTGTGCAGTAAGTACAGAACATAGCGACGTTCTTCTATCAGTGTAATCAATTATAAAGTGCACCCCTAACTATTTTATGATGTAGCAACTAATCTTAACAATGCAATTAGAAGAATGCTGCATATATTATCTCTACCCAGGATAGTATCCTTTTTTGAAGGACCTATGGGTTTTAACATCTTTATAAATCTACATCTGTAACAAGAAGCGTCAAGTTGTGGTGATCAGTATAGCAAGATGGTTTTAGTTATGTAGCTACCTACTATATATACAGTAAAATTATTTATTAAGATCAATTATGGGTTAATTTATTAACTGCCTCTATCGTTTATGGTGGGGAATTACTATAAGAATCCAAAGTATCCAATCTTCGTGGTTTGCTGTGAGAGTCACTTTTCCAATGTAGTGAGGTGGTTTTAACTATGTAGCAACCTAATAGTAAATTATTAGTTAGAGCAAATTATTGTTTCTATTCTCGGCAGGTGGGAAATTATTATAATAATCCAAAGTATCCCATCTTCGTGGTTTGCTGTGAGAGTCACTTTGTGGTTCTGTTTGGAGTGAACAAATCACTAACATGCACCAAGTAAGTGCATACAGTAACTTTGCACTGGTAGCAATGAGACAATTAGCAATTAGCAATTAAGCGATAGTATATACTAACCCTGATATACACTTTTGTCTAGACATGAAAAGGACAACTTTGATCTTTACTTTTATGATGGATTGGCAAATCAGAAGGATTTGATTAGGCTAACTTTCCAGAGTAAGTTTGAGGACCATGGTAGAGCCAACTACGCTGGGGACAATTGGAACTACCTAAACGATCCGATTGAGGTGATAACGACGGGAATAGCTAATTATTCCTGATAAACGATCACGTGATCATATAATATTAGAGTTGTGAAAGATAGAATGAATGACATAAAACCACTAAAAGGTAACGATAACAACAACGGGTAACTACAATAACGCACACGCACGAACAAAAAACGGAAAACTTGACATGCGCATAACTGAGGGTAGGGAGCCCATGCAGCCACAGGCTGACGTTCCCACTGCGCTTCGACCTGTCTACTGAATAGCTAGCGGAGCGCGCGGTGATGGTAAGACCAATTTTGGTAATTGATAAAAGAATTTCCCTAGAAATCCATTTTTGATGCTGACATCATACCGTGCTAATCCCATCCGTATAAAAAGAGCATCCTGTCTGACAATCTGATCCGTATAAAAAGAGCATCCTGTCTGACAATCCGATCCGTATAAAAAGTGCATCCTCTCTGACAATCCAGGCATTAGCCGGTGGATCTTCAATTATATATATGGAAAATCTTAGCTGAAAATATAATATAAATGAACTGTGATGTCTCCTGAACTCCAGTGCGCACGTTGTAGTAACTACTTGTTCGACAGTCCGGTTCAATGTAGCTGTGGAGACAGACTCTGTTCTCCCTGCTATTCTTCTCTCTCGAAGTAATTAAGTGTTAAACAATATGTATGTATATATAAGCAATTAAATAAATACAAGTAAGCATGTGTTTACATATTAGCTATATAATAAAAAATGAAGCTATTATATGTATTTATATGTATTGTACTTATTATTGCAGGAATGTGGCAGCCTTTAAGTGTGTCAAGTGTAAGACAGAAGTCTATGTTGATGATTGCTTCAAAGATAGAGCAGTCACTAATGACCTGAGGAAGGCTACACTAGAATGCATCAGTCCAGGATGTTCCTGGAAAGGCAGCAGCAACGAATATCAAGTAAGAAGATAAAATACAATTATTATAAATTTTTATTATTATTTTTTATGTATTATTTCAGCAACATATAAAGACTTGTCCATTTACTTTGATCAAGTGTAAAAACTACCAATATGGATGTTCAGAAGAAGTCCCTAGAAATGACCAGTCTATTCATGAAGCAAAGTGTCCGTTTGCACCTACTCAATGCCGTTATTGTGGAAGAAATGTACACAATGAAAAAGTAATACAAAAATTATACTTTATTTTGCTAGATATTATTATACATAATTTTATATTTTAATTATATATTTTAATTTTTCATTATCCAGACTCACATAATAGATGAATGTCAATCTGCACCACTCCACTGTGGGAACGGCTGTGGTGTATCCTTGACCAGGAAGGAGGTGAAAATTTTGTAGAATTTCTCATATGACTGTTTAATAAATACCATATTTAGGTGATACAAATATAATATTAGGTGCTTATTGTTATCATCCTCACTTGTTCTTTTCTGTAGTTGGAAAAACACATCAGAACTACTTGTACACATCAACCTAAGGATTGTGAGTTTAAAGAAGCAGGTTGCCAGTACGTGGGACATGCTAAAGGTCTGGAAGAACACTACGCTACAAACATGAAAAAGCATTTACAATTAACTAAGAACTCTATACAAAGAATTGATAAAACTATGGAAGCCAAAATAATGATGTTATCGGAGCAGATATCTGATCTGAGGTCTGAAATAAATCATGTGAACAGAGAGATATCAGTGCAGTTGCAGCCATTGGCCAGTGCTGTGAGTAAAGCAGAGAATGCCATTCAGAACTTACAGGAAGGATTCTCTGAGTTGGCTCTCATGGTACAGATGCTACAATCTACAAGTTATTGTGGTAGCTTCATCTGGAAGATACCAGAGGTTCAACGTCGCAGACACGAGGCCAAGATAGGCAAGACTATTTCCCTGTACTCTGCTCCCTTCTACACTAGCAGGCAGGGCTACAAGGCATGTCTGAGACTGTACATGAATGGAAATGGCTGCGGCAAGAACACTCACCTGTCCTTCTTTGTGACCATCATGAAAGGAGAATATGATGCTCTTCTACAGTGGCCCTTCAGACACACAGTGACTCTAACACTGTTTGACCAAGATGGAGTCAAGAACATATCTCAGGCCTTCCAACCAGAACCTATTTCCTCATCATTCCAGAGGCCCAGGAACGAGATGAACATAGCCTTAGGCTGTCCAATGTTTGCTCCACTCTCAATCCTAAACAATTCCTCTTATGTGAAGGAAGACACAATGTTTCTAAAGTGTGATACTACTAGAATTTAATTATTATAAATACACGCACATTTATTGTTGCATCACAGCATTATCTCGTAATGCACATTTTGCTATTTTATATGATCACAACTTTATGTTTTCAGTAATATAACATGTCCATTGATATCAAGACATTCTAAGGGCTACTGATAAAGTGCACTTAACAAAGACAGATTTCAGAAGTATCACATTGGTTATTAGCTACTTACTGGGAAACAAATATCAATGAGATTATTATATAGTTTTGTCTCATAACTGTTTCTTATTTGAGTTTATAGTAAGCAATATTTTAATTGAACAGTCACACAATTAATCAAATGGAATGTGTGATATGCCTACATAGTGGAACACGCAAAACTGAAGTTTAGAAAATTATCCATAGCTTATAAAACTATCTGCATGGTGTCACTTAGAGATGTGGTCAGGACAGAATTCAGCAATCAAGTTTAGTATCATCAAAAAATTATTTCAGTTTTACTATTATAGTTCCTTTAATAAGTGTTAATACATTTGGCTTCAAATGTGGATCATAATGCCATACTGTAATTCTACTAAATTTTTTCTGCAACCCTGAGAACACTATTGCATTTAGGTATCCAAAAAGTTGACATAAGTAATATAAATTTATTGTAAAAAAGTATTTTTGACTTGATTGTGTGAGCAATTGATTATTGTGACATAATTCTCTTTTAAGCCCTTTGGCCCTCATATATATGTGATATAATTCGTATGGCTTATCTGGTGCCTTTAAACTCAGAATCATGGATATGAACTATTTAGTGGCGTAGTAAGGGTGGTGGGGGCTCCTGTAACAAAATTTCTCACATTAATGTGTACTTTTAAACTACACATGTCATGCCCTTGGAGCCCCCCCCCCCCCCCCCCCCCCATACCAAAACACCTTCCTACAACACAACTGCCATTCACACATGTCTGTTTATCTGGTGGCTTTATAACTCAGAATCATGAATATGAGCTATCTACACAATCATGCATTCCAAGCAATTACCATGAATATGATTAATACATATAAGGCAGAGGCAAAACAGTAGTCAAATACCTTTTGCAGCTTCACATAATTACATGATGTTAATGATATTCTGAGTCAGCAAACAGACATCTTATGTTTTAATTTCTGTAACTATGAACTGTGTAGAGTACAGCATAGCTGACTGCTAACTTTGAGTCGTCCTGCTTTCATAGGACATATAATGTCTAAATATAACATCACAATATCTAATACAAAATTATCCTTAGCTTCAAAACCACATTGCAGAAACCTCAGATATCTCTTGTAAAGCAATACTGAATAATTTAAGTGATTGAGCAACAAATTTGCAAGACAGGCTTTTGGCATTTTGAATAAGCCATATATGTTTGTGACCAAAATAATCTTGAAGATGTCATTTCATATTTCAGGAGATGTTTCCTTTCTTAATAAAATATCCTGGATGGTCTCCATTTACTTGGCATTCAAAATCCATCAGGAAGACTGTGTGAATCTTCAGTTTGTCTTGTTAGACTGTGGATATGACAGCACAGTAGAAGAGGATGCAGGAGAATTTGCCCCAACTGCTTCCAGAATTGACTGCTTCTGAATATCATCAAATATACGGAGGGGGGGGGGGATTAAGTAACTTTATATGGAATTACTGTAGACTAAAAACTTACTTTTTTGGCTCAATAATGTTGTAGCAATACCTAATGGCTTTACTAGTCTTCTCACTCCACACAAAGAAAGCTCTTGGAAAGCTTTTTAAATAAAGGGGGAGTTAATTTGAATGTGGTAATTGCAACATACCACACGATTTATATAGATAAGAGAGGGAGGCGTGGCTGGGCAAGCTTCCTGACATTTTTGGAATAGCAAGCTCTATATCATACAATATTATACTTAAACACAAAAATTAAAACAGATTCACTGTACACACAGAAATGAACTAATCAAAAAGTAACAAGGCATATCTATTAAAAGCAGCTTTTATATTAATGCTTCTAGAATGAGATTTTGACTGTTGCATATAATTGGATTCGTTTTCATTATTGAAACATGTTTTTGACAGATTTGTTAGCTGTTTCCCAGCACTATTAATCTACTATTTACTCTCAACAAACACTGAATGATGCTAAGATAATGAGGAACCATGCTATCTGTTATTTTAAATCAACTTGGAGTTATTACATTACAATAAAACATCAACTAATGTTGCTTTAGAATTAGATAAAAAGGAAAAGAAGGAAAGTTGGTTAAAAATTAATATTATAATATACTGCAATTCCATTGGTAGTATATTGAAAAACACTAGAAAACTTAGAAAACAGTTTCATGTTTTTCAAATAAACCACACACACAATCATAACAATGATGACATAATAGAATATAATATTCATCAAATATCATATACATTACAATTCAAACTTAGACTAATGATTGAGTATTGAGAATATGTGTGAACAATGTTAGCAGTCGTTTATGAAATAATGGTAGTCAGTACAGATTTTAAATATATTTCTTGTGGAAGCTTTATAGTTAGGAAGGGCTTCATAATTCAGGTTATAGTATCCCCCACAGCCACAACCAAAGTCCTGTAACTTAACATATCCTGCATGTTGCTATGAATACAGTAGTCAAATAAATGATCTCACTCTTTTTATGGCACCTACCTGCCATCTTCATTAGAGATCATCCATATAATGTACACGTAATGAATATTAGCGAAACACTATCAAAGTGTATTTTTAACAACAACACAAGCTCAACCTATGTAGCATTATCTCACATATAAACTGACAACATATCACACTTCACAAAGAACTTGCCTCATCCCTACTACCAACTTATACCTCCAGCAAACATTTCTTGCGAAACGAGTAGGATTGAGCAACTCTAGGTAAATAATGTAGTAATTTATTATACATGTCCAACTGGACTAAACGATAAACACATGAATTTGTATTATAGTATTGTAACCAGAACACCCATAGTGATTTTTTGTTCTACATTTTGTCAAGGCCATACTTACTCGAATATTTTGTTTTACCTTTAAAATTAATTCACTTTATGTAATTGTTTTATTTTATGGAACTATAATGGAACAGTAAATTAATCCAGCACCCTCTCTATTTGTTCATCTGCATGAATTTATCCCATCCACCCCTCATCCCCAGCACCAGTTCAGACTCATTATTTGACCCCCTCCCCCCCCCCCAAAAAAAAAAAAAAAAAAAAAAAAAAGTTTTGAATGATTGTTCCTAGACCAAACACTCAAATAAAATTTACCAGCAATAGTAAAATATCTCTGGCCTTCTTTTTGTAGCTTGAGAACTTTTTGTCAAGAGAGTCTGTAATTTCAGATAGTCAGAGTGACTGTTTTGATACTTATCACTACTCACGAAATGGGAAAGAAAGTAATTTTGTATTTGTGTGCTAGAATAATGGTCATTGTTTTTTGTTCACGTTTGCGATTCATGCAAGTTACTTTAAAAATATTGTGTCGGGCAAATGAGATATATGATCTAATGCAATGTCCTTAATACTATCGTAACATATTCATGAGGATTTAAAGTATGATAATGTACAACAAAGCATAGACTAATGAATAAGTAAGAATAAGGTGACCAATGTTATCAGTTATTCATGAAATGAGTATTGCCCTTTTAGTATCTAACATTTCTGCCAGTGCCAGGCAGTAGTTTAGGAAGTCAAAAGAGATTTTTTCATGTAGAATTTTCAAACAATAGGACCTAATAGGCAATGGTAAAATAAATGACCAGCATGGCCTTGCTAATTATGTCCATTCTTGCATGTGTTAAACTGGGTGACAAGATTCAGAGTTGTTTTAGTGGTATTTCAAATGTAGTGTTAATTGCTATGCAACATAAAAACTCTGTGTTCTTAATTATAATTTTTTTTTGTATTATTAGCGATTACAATGAACCCATATCAACAGATTATAGATGAACTGACTTTATTATTATTTGTGTGTTAATAAGTAATAGTTAGAGCATAAGCGCTTGGGTACTGGTGCATTTAGTGCACTGAAGCCCCGAGGGCTTTGTGCACTAAATCCACCAGTACCTAAGCGCATGCTCTAACTATTTTAGACCCGTTTACCCAGGCCTGCCCAGATACCACTAGCAACTTTGTTTATCAGCATTTTCGGTGTCAAGCGAATTCTTCCGTGTTTCCGGCCCAAAATTAAAATTCAATTAAAATTCAATTGAAGCGCGCCAGAAAGTTTACTTTAGCAAGTTTACTTTAGCATTTGTAGCTGCCAGCTGTTATCTCCAGATCTAACTCTACCTGGGCTGCTCTGCAGTAAGCAGTAAAGCAGCTAGCTATGGTAAATTCCTGTGGTACCAGAGCCGCAGGAGAGTTATATGATAGGGCTGGTCCCGTATAGTTGGATAATATGAGAGAGTAGTAGACCCTCCCATATCCGGCCTCACATAACCTGCTCCCTGCTTTATCCAGCCTATTCTATTAAACTAAAACTCAAAAATAGCAATACCCCAAGGGTTGTTAGTATGCACAGT
>WLWD01003916.1_pt1 | contig 43187 bp, 31 predicted proteins | sample 6712731 | NCBI WGS metagenome assembly WLWD01 (sample SAMN12718690, study PRJNA576275) | sponge metagenome | isolation source: marine sponge | host: Mycale hentscheli | place: New Zealand: South Island, Marlborough, Capsize Point | collected 2014-11-01 | reverse complement strand
GAATCATTCATTGGATAAAAGAATTGATTTTAGTCAGCCATAGCTGGTATATAGTTCGACGACAAGCTTGCTTTCTAACAGCCAAGTCATGAATCGAGCTCTGTCATTCATACCTGGCAACTGTAGCACGTGCTATTTTGGTGCTATTATCATATAATTAGTGTAATGGTGAAGTCTGTGGTCTTATGGTAAAGGGAGGGATAATGCCCTTTTGACCGTAATAAGGGGAAAGATTTATTGTGTTGACTTACAATAACATGGTAGGAGACAATACAGTAAGTATCCAGTTCTACATTATGTGCAGTCACGTAGGGGGAAGGTGTTTATTGTATTAGCTGGTTGGGGGAGACATGGGAGACATTACACCAATTGCCGTTAATATGGTAAGGTATTGTTATTGTATTCACTGGCGGGGGGGAAGCGTATGGCTCCCCGTGGTCCAAAAAATTACAACCAGGCTGTGTGCAACACTGCAAAAAGACTCAGGTTAGCAGAAACTTAAAGAAAAATTGAAACAAGCTATTTTTACGCAGTCCTAAGTGAAAGAGAGCTACTTTGCTGACGTCCGCAGTAAACAAACTCTCATGTGGTTTGATTGGATTAGGCGCGTGACTAAAATTCGGGCGCGTGTAAAGCGGGAAAGCTGTGGTTATTTTTATTCCCATAGACTTTTGTATTGAGTTTTGGAATAGCATTTTCTCTCCGGTTTTGGAGTTTACTGAGGGAATATTTTTAACCGCTTCGGCGCGAGCTTTCCAATATGGCAAACCTCGGATGCGTAGCTGGTTCTGTTCTAAAGTTATTCAAGTTTTTCTTGCGGCCAACTCAACTTGGACATACTATAGTAGTTGACTAGTTGTAGTTTATTGGTATGTTGGGGTGGGGGGTGATATTGCATAGACCTGCTATGTATGCATGTGTATTGGGTGGGAGTTGCTTTAGTGGAGCTGGGAAAGGTCGTGTAGCTAAGTAAAGAAGTAAGTCACATATTGATACATATACAAGTTGCTGGTAGGAATCAAATATAATTGTAGTATGTATATTTAAGGTTATCTCCCATTCTCTGTTAAACTTCAAAGGGACCAGAGGAGCCTTCCTTTTTGTACAGGCAACTTCAGACATGTGTGATATACTGTATTGACTAAAGTGCAGCTACATACATAACGTTGCCTGTGGTCTCCCGTGGAATGGTGGAGCTGACGTTGCCATGGCTAAGTTAAATACACTTTCAATACCCGTGACATTATGTTGTGAGTATGTCTAAAGCTAACAGTTAGTAGTGATGTAAGGGAATGGAGTCATACCTTGTTTACTAGATGACTTGTGCTTATGCTTGTATCATTCCTTCCGTAAATACTGCACTCACATATTCTTACACATGAACAAACACTTTGTTATTGCACTGTGTTTACAATGTCTGAATGAAAAAGGGATACATCCCACCTTGTAGTGGTTGCCATGTGATTACAATAATAATATTCCTGGCTATACATACTTTCATCTGTCATTTTGTTATTGGTTTCACTCGTTTCTACCGGGCTTTGGTATCAAATTAAAAATGGAGAATTTTTTTTCACTTTTATTTTGTCAACCATGCTGCTTTAATAAAGTACTTATTAATATAATAGCCTATATTATACAGTACCTATGTAGAATAAAATTCCCTTTTTATTTCCTGGCCATGACGACATTGTTGTAGCTAATCTGAGGGATTGAGAGGATGTTACTGGCACATACGTGTACATACATGTGGTTCTCCTCAACTAGTGGTGAAGGCTCCATGTGCACTTTGTTGTTTACATGCTTGTCTGTCAGTTTGTTTCTTTGTTTGTGTGTTACACTGGTGAGTGTGTTTAGGTGCAGTGTGTCCATGTGTTTATATTTCACATTACACTGTATGTGTTTAATTAGAGTCCATTCATCCGGCCCATAACATACATGTATTGCTGTTTCTTGGAAATATCATAATTTTGACATCAAACTTTGCACTCTGTTTGCCAACTCTGTTATTCAAGACTGACACTGCAGAAAGTCCCCACGCTTAACATACGTATAATTTGAGGCTCTTGAACTCTTATTAAATTGAAGATGTTTTGCAGTGGCTAAGGGAAGCTATTGGTAAAGGGTCCTGTATTTATGTACGTAGAAGTATTGCTTAGTGAAATACAGCTGCCCACACGTGGAGGTGAAGGAATGAATAGATTTGCGATACAAGGATGCAAAATAAGTATAGCTCTGTAAAAAAAAAAAAAAAAAAAATTGAGAACTTGATTTTAAATTGTTTGCCACAGTTTTCCATCCAAGAATCTTTCAGGAAGCCATATTGATGTTGTGGTGAGTGGGTGTGATGACATCTGTTAGGCAAGACTCAGTCACTCCATGGTTGCCAAGGACAACAGAATTGATATGTATAACAGTAAAGGGGGGGGGGAGGAGGTGGCAGGGGGACTATCCAGAAGAGAATAGTCAAAATAAAGTACTGTTCAAACACACACACACACACACACACACACACACACACACACACACACACACACACAGAGAGAGAGAGAGAGAGAGTGTGTAGGTGTAAAACTGGCAGGTCTAATATACCCATGTCCACTTATTGCTGCTTTTTTTTTTATTTCTTTTTTTTTATTATTACATGTGAGTAGACTTGAAAGTCCACATGCATTTCTTGTTTTGTTGGAGCTCTAGGCTAAGTAGTTGTATATTACCAAGCCTCTACATTACAGAGAATATAATGAGAAATACTGTGCTTTCATCAGGCTTTCAATGTGCCAGTTAGTTGTGTTGATATAGCTACTAAAACATCAAGGAAAGTTGAGGTTGTTTTTGACAACACATCCATGTAAGTTCATTAATAGCATTGCAAGGCCTGGCCCTCTGGGTGGTGAGGTATCAGTTACCTAGTAGGGTGTAGAGTTCCTTTGTTGAGTGGTTTCTGTGAGTTATATTTTAGTAAAGTCTGTTTTAGAATGAGACAGGTTTCTGCAAAGAGTTAGAAAATGATTTAGGAATCATTTGTGACCTTTTAGGATCACTCAGGATGAGTATCATTGTGTGTGTGTGTGTGTGAATGTGTATGTGTGTGTGTGTTTGTAAATGTGTGTGTGTGTATGGCAGGTTTTAAAGGCTACTGTCATGATGATTGGGTTGTTGACGTATATTATATTGATTAATGTGAATGGTCTCCTGATGAAAGGGTGTGGTCCTGAGGAGGTGTGGTCATAGTAACACTAATCAAGCACATGCATGCACAGCAGCACAGACTAAAGGTAGCAGTTATGCATTAATTAATTGTTAATGGCCTTGTACATCCCATAGACACAGTCTAGACCAATCCCTCCCTCAGGGGAGATAGTGCTGGTGCTAATTAAGTGGAACTAGATTGGAACAGCTGCTATTATTACATTTAATGGGGGAGAGAGAGAGAGTGAATCTGTCAGTTTACTTGAGAGCTACATGCAGCCTGCATTATCTCCAGCATCTGGGATAAGAAGATATGATTAGCTGCAGAACCTCTAAATGAGTACATGGTGTGGTCTGCATTTGTATCTGTTTGTTTTTGTTGTTGTGTTTTGTTGTTATTTTTGTTTTCAAAGTGAGGATGTTCTGATTTTATTGGTTTTGTTTTTATTAATTTTGTTGTTATTGTTTTGTCTGCAATTGAATTAATTTATTATATTATAACCGTACGATGGCACCATGAAGTGTCACTCAGTGGCACAGCTGTGCTGTTTTCTGTTTCATAATTTCTCGTTGCGAAATACTATGAAAATAATATCTGACCCGTTGCAATATCTGACCTGTATTTGGTGCTACAAATACATAACAGGAAGTAAATAACAACAAGTTGTCACTACAGGTTGTTGTGTGTTTACTTGCAGTTCAAGCTTTCTGTTTCTAGAAAGATAAAATATTGTTTTGCAAACATTTCAATATTATTGGTGAGCGAGCAGAGTTAGCGAGACACTATCGGGGATAACACAATTGAAAATCGGGGATATTTGTTTGTATATATGTGTGGACGTACTGTACGTATGTCATTTGTACTTTGACCCTGGCATTTTTGCGTTAGTTCGGTTGCAATTTTTTACATACACTTACATTGTATGTGTATTAATCTTATAGACATTGGTTGCCATGGAGGACCACTTCCTAAACTCCGCCCCATCTCATTTTAACCATCCGTTCGGCTTACCTGACATCGACTCGCCGTCCTCTAGGCGCGCCCATCGTCACTATAGCAACGGCATGACAACAGGGTACGACCGAGCGAAGAAGCTCCAGGGGGACAACGACTACCTCAGAGAGAAAATGAAATCGTGCGAGTTGGGACTTGGACATATTTATCAGGTCAGAGTGCAAAAGGTTAAAGATCAAGGTAGTACATACATGTATGTTGTAGAAAATTTTTGGTTTGTTAAAAGCTAAACGTATTTCTCGTATGATCTAGTATGTACAGTCTCCATCTTTTCTCTCAGGTGTCTGCCATTCTCTCCTAGAAATCTTGTCACGCTGCCCTTCTCTTTTAATGTCGTCTAGTTAGCCAATTTGGTTCATGGTAGTAATTGATTAATGAGACACACCCCTTGGTTCGTCCATCTGTGTAAGGGGGCACATATGTAGGTGTATTGGTTTATTGAACAGAAACATGTGTACACTTACAACTGGAAATGTTTCAGGGGCAGAGAGAAGGAGGATGTGTGTGTGGGGTGGGGGTGGGAATTGCTGAACTGTCCAATCAACAACCTTCTGTTGCTTACAGCATAAAAATAGCAAAAAGTGAGTGGATTCCCAAAGTGAGTGGACTCAAGCCCCCCCCCCCCCTACCACCCCCTCACTCCCTTCCCTGCCCACCTGTGTCTCCCCTTTTGGTTTTAGCATGCATGCTATATAACTCACAATGTGCAATAGACATACAGTAAGCACATGTCTACCAGCAAACTACACTTCTATTGCTGAATTACGTGATACCATGCGTGGGTGGGTGTGAGTGTGCGTAGTAGAAAGGAGGAAGCCGGCGTAGTCATGGTTCCCATGCAAACTGTTCCTGACAAGTGATGTATTTGCAGAAAAAGTATTCTTACACATTCAATGTTTAGGGCCTGAGGCCCCAGTGTGTAACATTTGTTGTGTTAGCTCTCTTGTATACTGTTACATGTGTACATACATACATACATACATACATTGCATGTGTTGGTGGTTGCTATGCAATAGCCGGTGCGTGTGTTTTGGCTGGAGAGGAAGGAAGCCGTAGATCTATTCTTGCACGTACATAAAAATTTAATCGAGTGTATAAGCACAGACCTAAAAATAACACTCAAAAATTGTCTGGACAATTTGTCCGAACAAATCAAAGTTTGCCTGGACATTGACTTATTTTGAGTGGTCAACCCATTTCATTACAATAATTATTGCTATAGTTTCTCCTGCCAACAATTTTACTTTCAAACTTTTTACAAGCCTTGCAAGCAAGCTTTGTTATTTTTGCCCCAGATACCTCACAATCAAGCCAAGACATAGCCTGAAACTCTTTGTCCAGCTCATTTTGTCACTTTTTAAACGTTGAGTGAGAAACATACCTTTGCTTAAAAGGTCCAGGTCTAGCTTCAGTATCTTTGGAGTAGCGCTTCATTGATTACAAGCACTAGCTACAAAAGAAGCTACAGCTAATAGCATGTTTTTTTTGCTGACAACAGGAAATAAACTTACCGAAGAGATCGTAGATTTCTTGGACACAACCATACAAGCCTAACAAGAAGCTAAATCAGAAAAACACCGCAGAAAACTTTAGGGAAAGGTAGCAATCGGCTCCACGCACGCATTACGGACTCACAATTTCTGAAGAACTGAAGTTGCTGATTCAGCACAATCGGAAGGATCACGCGACCGACTTAATTATTGCTTCCCGGCCCGTCGCGTATCGCGTTTTTCCAGCGAGTGAGAAAACTTTATTTCTGGTTCTTTTTGATGCAACACCTTTTGGCCCGGACACAATGACCATGCATATCATTGATTGTGCGGTCCAAATCAAGTTTTGTACGGTAATTGACCGATGTCCGCATGCTATTTTTAGCTCTGTAAGCAAGCATTCACCAGGGAGGGTTCTTGTAGCTACATAGAACATTTGGGGGGGGGGGGGGGGGGGGGGGGGTGTGAACAAGATTACCACCTTGTATACCAAACTTATGAGGAAAAGGGAATTGAGGGAACAGTGTGAGAACTAATATACTGTACCAATATTGACTGGTATGTTGAGCTATTGTACATGAATGTTGAATTGGTTAATTGCTTAGAGTTTGGAGGATGAATAGCTTTCACCTCAATAGATAGAGCTTTCCTCACCTACTCTACATTAGCACCAGCTCTCACAAACCATTTTGAGTACCCCCCCCCCCCCCCCACACACACACACACACACACACTCACTCGTGAAACATACATACATGTACTTCATATCACATTGTTTCATACATTTGCAGATATCATTGTATGTGTGTGTTCATCTAATACCTCCATTGATGTTGTGATGTGTCTGATAGTTGCAAAGAGACTAACATCCTCTCTTAGAGTGACACCTATACTCGGGTAAAACTTGCACGTGCCATTAGATGATCACATATCTTGTAACAAGGTGTTGGAATAGTTTTGAGCTGTTAAGATGTTTCCCTTCAGATTTACATAATTGACATACAAAACCACACCCACTTATTGACACTACAACGTCCATTGGTGTTTACAATGATTACGAAATATACATATTATTATTATCAGTCTTGTATTTATTATTATTATTATAAAATATTAATGTTTAATATCTTAAAAACACTTATGGTAACTTTGAATAAAATTTCCTGGCGAGGTCAAAGTTTGTTTCCTTGGTGAGCTGTGTCTGTACTAACAAGGTCAAGTTGACCTTACCTGACCCTATTGCTTTACAGGAAATTGAACTAGTACACTTTATAAGTCAATATTGCAGGACGTCCTTGTGAGATTATTAAGCTGGATGTACCAATGTGAGTAAGTAGTATGTACAGTAAGTGTATGAAGAAGCACTTGACGGGGGGGGCGGGGGGGGGGGGGGGGGGGGGGAATCGCTGACTCAGCAGTAATTACCAAGAGGGAAGCTGCAGGCAAGCAGACTAAGTATAGAAGACATGCACACTCCACACACTCCACACAGTGCATATATTGGCTGTTAAAAACCGAGAAAAACTGCTAAAATTATAATATATTACTTCAGCCGAGAATGACTGAATGTGAAGTTTTGGCTTCACTTTCATCTTTCGATGCTTATTTCATTGAATGCTGTGTAACTAAACCCAAACTTGCATACATTGATTATTCTGTACTGCATACATTGATTCCGAGTCACAATATCCACTAGCAATGCAGTTCACATCAACCAGGACTATATTGTGTTGACATGATATTGCTGAGCTGCAAAAACAGAAGAAGGTTTATTGTTGTTATTGTTGTTATTGTTGTTCTAAAGATAATCTCACAAATTAAGTCATCACCATATGTGTATGGGATTGTTATCTACTGATTGAGAATCTGGTGCTGTCTCTGCTCAGTTCCTAAAATCATTTTTCCAATTTTGAGTCAACATCAATGTGGATGACCTCTATAGTTACATTGAGGGTCTATTCAGTAACCTAGTTTGTGTTGTGTTGGTGTGTTCCTGTGAATGTTTATTTTGGCACCAAATGCATCTGATTTGAAAGACATTAACGAGAGGACTGACTGTCCAGATGTCTGTTCTATATATAGAACTATTGGATGACTGTGACCAGGTTATGGAGGAGGTGCTAGACATGTCATCATTTGGAAGATCGCTGCAAAGCATACATACGTCTTGTGTTAAATAATCCCTCCGGGTTCTTTCATCTGGGATCATCTGGCAGCCATTGTTGGCTCTTGTTGAGCATTCTTCTTCCTCTGTTGTTATTAATTAAAGGACAATTTAATAATCAGATTTCCTAGTGATAGTTTATGTATATATGGTGTGAACGAGGGGGATGAAAGATATTTCTCAGGACTCTCGTTATGCATTAGAATGTATACATAAGACGCTCATACATACTTTGACGTGAGACTTCAACATATACCATACATGTTGATGTACAAACATGTCAATTGTATATGTCCATTGCAAGCATGTTGTGTGTACAGTCATTATTAATGTGTTATTGGTTGTTGTTGTTGTTGTTGTTGTTTGTGTGTGACTGTCTGGAGTGTGCACTGTGTGTGTAAAGATGAAGTTCCTTAAAGTGAGTCCTCTTTGATCTTCCATGTCCTACTTACATGGTTGGTTGGTACAGGGTAGCCATTTAATACTGTGAGAGTAAAATACAAAGTGTGTCATTGGCACTTATGGAGCATTTTCTATAGGGAAGCCACATGTGTAGGTTGGTAGGAGGGGGAAGGAGGGGGGAGAGATGAGGTGGGGGGGTTTGAAACTTAATATTAGTCTTTGAGGTTAATTAATGGCAGATGGTGTTTCTACACTAGACGGGATTCCTCCTTGAGCACTTGATTGGTGCGGCTACTGCAAGTGTACGGTAGCTGTACGCATGACCGCTGTGTACGTACACTCAATGATTCCTACACACACATATGCAGAGCCTTCCATTCCAAAATTTGGTCTTTTAAGAACTAAATAAGTTCATAACAGACCTTAACTCCATGGATCTAAAAAAAAAGGGAAAAAAAGCCAGCTTAAAACAATTTGACACTAAAGTGAAAAAAATGCATGTAAATTCACACCTTACAAATTAAGTACACGATATGGTGGGAAAATTTAAAAAACCACACGTGTGATGAGTAGAGATGTCTGCATGTCTGTACCAAAGTTCGGAACCAGTAGAACATGTACTTTGGAAGATAACAACAAAACATATAGAAATGGACAAGAAAACAACAACAACAAAATTCTACTCTTTAAGCAGCTGCACTGTGCACACAGGTAAACACACCTTGACAAAAAAAAATTCTTTCTGTATCAAAATAAGCGTATTTTCACTTCTTAAGGTATTGTGTCTTTATTTTTATTTTTTATATATACGAAAGACAATACTCATTTTGTTTATACTTCAAAATATGTCACTACGTAAATTCCTTTTTCCCCTTTGTAGTTCCAGTTCATTGGCACGTGCTACTAGTTCTTGTAACTAAAATAAGCACACGAGAGAGAAAAGAAATGAATTTTAGGCATTCTCGTTTGATCGGTAATCATGTTTCCACAGCTAGCCCTTGACAACCAACGGTGTCATTAGGTGATAAGTAACTCATAGAAAACCTGTCACAAACATATCTCACTAGCCTTTCATTTGTAAGGATTCTTAATGTGAGGTTTACTCTAGATACGTAGGAAGTAAGTTGAGATATTTTACAAAGTGGAAGATTTTATATAGCAGTGCTTCACTAGTGAGTAGTCATGCATTGCTCTGCGGGGGGAGGGGCGGAGTAACTCTGAGATGAGGCGTACATGTAACATACACTTCGCACACATGTTAAACGGGTCTTAAGCTTTGATCAGTATTGCGCACTTCATTTTATGGGTGTGGTTCACGTGGCGCGAGTGCCAAGGTGTTAATGAATTGCAGAGTGTGGAATAATGGACCGGCTCTTTCATTCCGGTGTAAACATAATTTCATAACTTGAAAAGACGTGATTGTAATTCTGAATCCTTTTCTCTGCCAAGAGCTGTGACTCAAATGGTTGACTTGGAAGAATTGAGCGTGCTCAGTTGGATTCACAAGAGCTAACAAGTTGTGCCTGGGGAGAAGTTGCTAGTCCGTTTGATGTGACGTTATGGTAATAGGTTCTTTAACTAATATTTGACAACAACATTATGTGTAAATATACCAGAGTAGAAACATTATGTGTAAATATACCAGAGTAGAAACATTTTCCTTGAAGTGCTTAATGACAATAACCAAAAGGCCTTACAGGGAATTTTAGGCCTTTCAGCGGGAATTGTGCTGCCCGTGAAAATGGTTGTTCTCCTTCTGAAAATTATTGACCTTCAGGGTGACATTTTCTACTAAAATTTTAATCATTTCATGAAAATGAGAAACCTTCCTGAAATTTTGAACATGTTAATTGGACCCCTCTCAAGTTTGGTTCTAATAATACTCTGGCCTTACATTTTACATTAGATTTTTCTATTTCCCGTGTAGGACTCGATACATGTACTACATAATGATTAATTTCAAGTCTTATAATGTGAGAGTGTCATACACGTATGAGTACGTGAATAGTAAGATAATAATTACTGTACTAGCAAGTACCCCGCCACACAGTGGGTCTTGGTGTACTAACTTCTGAAAATTAAGACTGTAGCTATTACAATTGGTTTTCATGACATCAGCCCACTTATTTTGCTAACTTACTTTTTTTTAATCCAAATATTCATGTATGCACACACCATCGTTGGCACTCGTATACTGGCAACGCTTTACCGGCCTGGGGTCAGCTGATAAATACTCACACACTGACATTGTTCTTATGCACAAGCGTATTATTATATGATGTACATACGCACACGCATACATATCACCATTCTTGGTAACTACATAATTCTGTTTTTCTTATAGACGATTATAAATTCTGGTAAACTCCAAAAGGCGCAGAAGGGGAGTGGCCTGCATCGGTCGGCATCCCTTACCTACCAATTTGGAACAGACTTCACCGCCAACCCGACTCAGGAACAGAACCATTTCAATGATACCGGAACAGAATTGGATGAAATCCCGAGTTCCATTCCTCAGGTCACAGTTGTGGATGTCCAGAATGCTGTGGACAAAGTGAGATACATAATTTTTATTCTAGAAGAAAATATTCGATCGTTGATGAATCAATCAGTCATTCTCGGCTGAAATAATTATAATAATAGCAAATTTTCTCATTCTAACAACCAATATTATGTCAATTAAAACTTAACCCGACGTTTCGACTTCTTCCCGAAATCCTCTTCAGTTGACCCCTGAAGAGGACTTTGGCAAGAAGTAAAATCGTCAGGTTGAGTTTTAATTGACATAATATTGGCTGTTAGAACGAGAAAATTTGCTATTAAAGATTTTTGTTGATGGATGTGAATTTTAGTATGTCACTAAATTTTTGCTAGTTCTCTGAGCTTATAGCTATTTCCAACTATTACTAATGGCTTTGAGCTACTGCTGTACTGGTAAATCCATTCAATAGTATGATGCCTTGGGTGTCATTTAACATACTTTCCTGATATTGACTTACCTGCAGCTGCTTTCAGAGAGGACGAAACTTCTGTCGGAAGTGGATGATTTGAAGCAGATTACGGAGGCAGCAAAGAGAGAGAGGGTGCTAGCCATCGACGAGAAGGACCAGCTGCTCAGAGAGTACGTTTCAGTGGGAAATGCGTACAATGTACATACATGTGTGTGTGTGTGTGTGTGTGTGCGCGCAAAATATGTTTTGTGGTGGTAGACTGTGGGCAGGTGAAAGTTCATGTGGACTGTTCCTTCTTTTGTAATAATTACTTTTGTGAGATGAGATTCTAATTTTCTATGACCCTGGGGTGCATTTACGAAGGGCATTCACCCAACCTCCCCCTCACCCCACCCTCCTCACCCCACCCTCCTCACCCCAATCCTTCAGCACTAACATTCTGACTTAGTGAGCAGAACATTACAGTTTTGCATATTTATTTCTAAGCACTGCTATGGTCTCTTATACACTCTAGAATTGACGAATATGAAGTGTGTTAACTTAGTCTCCATTTGTGTGCATAGAACTCACAGTCTGAGAGTGTCTGTTGACTCCAGTAAGACTAGACTGAGCGAGTATGAGGAGGAAAGAACTGCCACCAAGGAGAAGATGCAGATTTTGCAAGAAGAGCTCAACTCTCTCAAGAGGGACAGGGAGCAGGCCAACCATCTCAGATCGCAGGCTTTGGAGGAGAGATCAAAGGTCAGCTGGTAGTAAGGTCAGCTGGTAGTCACAGCTTTGAGTGTGAAACATATTTTGCATGCACTTTAAATGACAGTAGTTGTATGCAGTCAATACAGTTAATAAGATCTCATAGACGTTAGTTGTTGTTTTCCTATTTTCATCTGGTATTAAGGGTGTGATAGTATATAACTGTCAACAGTGTATTATTTAAAAAAAATTTTTTTTTAATGATTGATGTTTTTATTTCATTTAATTGGATAATTGTCACATTGTGTATAAGTGAAAGTTTCTCTTGCTATGATTTCTCCACAACAGACTACTAGTAGCAGCTGCATTTTATTGAACAAAATCAGTAAATATTAATAAATACTTGTATTTACAAACAAGTTGTTTTACGTACTGTGCATGTACCTGTCATTTTCACCTTACCAGATCATTCAGGAGTGTTCCAGTCTTCAGGAGGACCTGCAGAGGATGCAGGCCGAGAGGGCAGAGCTTTATGAGGAGTCCTCCCACCTCCAGCACAGCGTGGAAGACATGAGGAGGGAGAAGAGAAGGATGGAGCAAGAGTTAGACTGGCTAGAGCAGAAGACACTGGAGGCAAGAAGTTGCCTGGAGAAGAATGAAGCTATTGGTGGCAAGGTAAATGAAGCTATTGGTGGCAAGGTAAGGTATCATCAAAAATAGAAACAAGGATGACTGAGTAGTTTAGTTTTGAAACTCCCTTACCAGATTTTTTTTTGTTGTAAGTAAGTCATTCGTAGTGAGTGAAACTCTCGTGCAATATTAAGTGAAGTCTGAGGGTAAAGAAGATAGGTGCTGGCACTAATTTTTGTTTTCCAATGTTGGCCTACTAGAAGAGCAGTCTTAGATAATTGATGTACATGTAGGTTAAAAAAAAAAAAAAAAAAAGTGTACCCAGTTGGCGTACTGTAGTTATGTAAACAATAGTGTGTTTTTAGTTTTACTGCGAATGTTAAATTTAAAAATTCTACCACTCATTTCAAGACAGGCTTACGTACCTCTACAGGGGTTTATGTAAGGGGGTGTGGCGCTTGCCTCCCTTGAATTCCCTTAAAATATTCTTAAAACTTTTAAGCTAAAAAGCTATGTTAAAAAGTGAATAATGAAGGTGATTGCAAATGCTTAAATCATGCATAAGTTTATTGCTGCTAGGGTAATTGAAGCCCATTTCCTCTTACATCTTAATTATGCATGAAAGTTGTGACCCCAAGCTCAATCTCACCCCCTCTTAGGTTAATTATTATAATACATATATCCCTGCCTCTACGAAGTTGGGGTCTTTATTTTTACATCAATGTTATATATTTGAGAATACATGTAGTATGTATAATATAATATGTTGCAGTATATCCAAGTAAATGTCCTTCACCCGCATACATTTATGAAACTCCGCCTTCTTTCCCCCTCCCCTAACTTCTTCGTAACAAGTTCCTTGTTTCATCATCCAGGTTCATGATATGGTAGAGGTATCGTTGGTAAGAGACAGTGTGGCTCAGCCCTGGGGATTCACAGTGGAAGGAGGCAAGGGATCTGAATTTTATCATCAGGACCCTTCCATAGTAGTCTCTGGCACGGCAGACCACACCCCTGCAGATACTGTCGTGAGGTACGTAGCTATGTACCTATTTAGTATAAGTAAATGTTGGTTTTTTCTTTGCACATAAAAATCATTAAATTTACACTTTTGTGTGTTTAAGAAATGCAAAGTCCCTGAGTAAGTGGAGGTATTTACATTAGTGTATTATGTTAATTATCCATTCTCCCAACACTATACTACTGTTATAATGTATATACATACATACATGTACGTATGTGTGCAATACAGTAGCCATATGGTCAAAGCTAAAATATATATTTTTTGGTATTCATTAAAAACTGATATTTTATAAGTTTTCCTTCCTTACCCACTTTCATACCACCTCCAAAAAATATAGAATATTTAACTAAACTTTTATTATTTACTTATTGAATTATTTTTTTAATTAATAAATAAATTTATTTATTTATTTTTATTGTTTTTTTTTACATAAGCTGCAATCTGAAACTGTTTTTATGCTCTACAGATTTGGAGACAGAATATTTGCATTTGGTGGTCATAATTTCCGCCATGTGACCAGAAAAGAGGCTGTGGACAGGATAAGATCATGTGATCTCACCACGGTAACCATGGAGATAGGCAGAGTCTCGACTAATATCAAGCCATCAGTAATGGTAAGTGCAACAGCTTGGGAGTGTACTGTAAATAGAATAGTACCAGTTGTTCAGTCATTCTCAGCTGAAATAATTATAATAATAGCAAACTTTTCTCTTTTTAACTTAACCCGATGTTTCGACCCCTGAAGAGGACTTTGGCAAGAAGTCGAAACGTCGGATTAAGTTATGATTAACTATATTGGCTGTTAAAAAGAGAAAAATTTGCTATATTATTACAAGTAAGACTTGACATACTGTAGAGTAGCAATTTCTCATTACAAATTATTGATGATATAATTCATCACTTGGCACAGGATTTGAAAATACCAGGTCGACGGGACTTTGGGTTTTCTTACGAGACTCGTCTATTTGTGACCAGTACTGAGGAAGACAGCATTGCCGTGGACTACCTGCTACCTGGAGACGAAATAGTTCAGGTATGGGGACACTTTTAGTTTAATGTTAAAAAATTTTAAAAAAATTTTAAACTTTTTTTTTTCTGGAGATGAAATATTCAGGTATGGGGAATTTTTTAGTTTAATGTTTAAAAAAATTTTTGAATTTTTTTAAACATTTTTGTTGTTGTTCTCGACAATGGCTTACTTTGTATGTTGTATATGTACATGATGTATTTCTTTTTTCCAGGTTCAAGGTAAGAGTGCCTTCAACATGAAATCCTCAACACTGAAGCAGCTGCTCAAATCTTCCAAAGATGGACTCACTCTTACCATCCAACGGCAATCGGGCATAAGCCACACCCCCTCACCGTCTCCGAGTTCTCATCGTCCTCATCACCAGCATGCACACCATCACGGGTATGGTGGCGTGACAAACGAACACGCCCTTCTTCCATCGGGTCACGACAGCAAGCCGATGTTTCTTCATCCGGGAACTAGATCTAATGGAGATGTTGTCCAGTCTCCAGGAACTCCTAAATCAAACGTCTCTGAGACCAGCATGGGGTACCACTCCCTCACACATTCTGTCCCGGAAGATATCTCAAATGGCATTAATCATTCAGAACTCATCGGTGCTGATTCAGCAACCGGTCAGCTGTCTCGAGAACAGACGCATTCACTCACCGTCCCAGACCGAACGGACGGATTTACCAGGCACCGCCGTGCTGATGGGTATGGGTATACGTCTCCTCAACCACTAAGGTCTCAGACTTTCAGCGGACCTCCTCCGGGAGGACTCAGTAAGAGCAGCTACAGGACTAGACCTGCTGACTTCTACCCTCCACGGAGGAACACAACGAGCAATGCATACAGTAGCAGAAATGGAACAGGTGTGTATTAATACTCTACCAGCATGGCTTTTCACATTAAGTTAAATTGTTGGTCTTAAAGACAGCCCATTGTCACCATGATGATGATAATGATATGTATGTAGTTTCGTTAAAATTGCAATCACTTCATCTACTTTGCATGCATTTTACATTCCAACAGGCACATTAACATTTCTTTGAAATGCTACTTTAATTATTTTCTCGTGGGCCAAACAGTATATGACTCGATCGAAACTTTCTCACTTAAAGGGGTCTGGGGGAAAGCAAAGGAAAAATGTGAAAAAAAATCTTAGTTGTCGCCGGGGAATCGAACCCAGGAACCATAGCCACCAGTGCTCTAACCACTGAGCTACAACAACCCTCTACTTCCAAGACATTCACTTTTTACCTTGTTTCAGTCTGGTTTTTATGAAGGGTCAGAACTTGATAAGTGTGTAACTCACTTATAATAATCAGTAAATAAATAGCAATTTGTTTCTACATATTATACGTATCTATAAATGAATTGTTTTGTAATATTTTTCTTAAATCTTTACCATTTCTAGGCTTACGCCCACGTCCTTGCAGCAACTCCATCCCCAGAAGTAGTATCTCGCCTAATTTTAGAATGGAGAACGGTCAAATGCTCCACTTTTCGTATCCTCAGAAATCCCTTAGTATGACTAGATCTGATAGACCCGTCACTACTCACTTTGCTGGCGAAGACTCCAGCAAGGCGTTCAGCTTTTCTGCGGACAATCTGGACTCTGACGACGTAGTTCCAGAGTTGAGTCCGACTAGAAAATGCCAGACTCCCAAACACGAGAAATCTCATTCCCATTCCAAGGATGTGATCAGGGATGGGCTTCAGAGTCCTCCCGGGAAGTACTCCAGAGGGCGTGGCATGTTGAGCAGGAGCATGGGCAATATGCAGACACATGTATAGCTAGAGACAATACTTACTGTATAGTGGACTTTGTACTGTAATGAATACTTTTTGTCATTTTAAATACTAAAATCATTTCTTTAACTTTTTCACTATAAAACTCACTATGACTGGTGATCATCAACTAAAAGTTAAAAATTAATACTTCTGTGTTGTGGTAAACATCGACTAAGGGATTGGAAATAAGTAGTTAATTATTTGTGCGAAGAAAGAATTGGATTATCACGAGCAGGAATTGAACCCAAAGGACCACGCTTAATGCACAACCGCTTAAATATCCCTATTCATTAGCTATGTTTGTTTTGTTTTGTTTTTAATGTAGCTGTCTGGGGCGTAACTCCCTTAGCATAATTCTCCAGATGCATCTGACTTGCTGACTGTGTGAGCCAACACAAACCAGCTGCTTTAATCAAGCAATGAAGATGTACCTTATAGCTAGCTAACCACATTTCTAAATGTTTTGTTTTTGTTGTAAAAAAAAAAAGAGGAAAAAAATGCACTTGATTTTCTTTTTCCTAAATACCCTTATTATTCTAGAACTATTCCACTATGCTATTTCATGTCTATTATTCCAGAAAATAAAATGCTAACATAATCCGGCAGGGCCTACTAACTGTGACATTTATAGCTATCTTCAAGAATTACTTAGCTATTGTTCAGATGTTAGGGCATAGCACTTAGCAAACCAAATGCAGCTGAAGATAGTTCTCTAGAACAATAGTTTGCAATTTATAATTCTGGTAGCTTATTACAGAAGCTTCACGCAGTATCCAGTCTGCAATACAGTGAAAAGGATTCCTCGGGGCGTATTATCGAAGATCGTCGAACCTTGCCGAACATCGTCGAACATTAGTTAATTAGGATACTAAGTGATGTGCTTGAGCACAAATGGCGAGCGAGCCTTAAGACTATACTATTTTTATATGAACGATTTTGACTTCTAACACTGAAGCTACTGAAAATAAGGTCCAGTTTTTAAATTTCGCATACACGGTAAAGGGATTTCAGTGCCATAGTAACAACTCTCTGCAACTGCTTGAATTGAAGGAAAAAACAACAACAAAACAATACACGTTATTTAAAAGTTTTCTTTGTGATACTCTTTAGCTAAGTAGTGGTTTTGTAACACACAATGCTTTGACACAACTGGACATGCACCTACACAGACTTACCTTCTCGGTAGTCTAGTGGACAATGTATTTTCAAGTAAATACTGTTGCGCACGGCTTATAAAAACTCCATGCTGGCATTAGCTAGTATGGGTAACATTGAACCAGTGTTTTAATGAAACATGGCAGTAACTAGTTTTCTAACACTCACTCTAGACCAATAAGAGTAGTGTATTGAAATAATACAGGACTTTAGTGCAAATTTTCACTTAATCATTTATTCCATAAACACTTGAGCTACTCATTTGAAGACTGGACCATCAAAAATTATCTTTCTATTGTCTAAAAAGGACAATAAACACGATGTATCCACATAATATTTTTTGCACGTGATGATATTCCAGTATCACAATTTGTAACTCTGCAAACGTGCTAGAAAACAGACAGATTTCTACTCAGTAATTAAAGGCATACAAGTTCACAATTTCAAAATGTGAAAAATAATTTTTTTTAAACCTTTTATAGTCATTGTAATGAAAAGAGCCATTTAATGTGCTTCTCTATGAGATTGGCAAAGTAAAAATAATATATATATAGTACTTATTGCATGACTCAGAATGTGATATGGCGAAATATTTCATGAGGAGGCTTATTTATTTTCATGAGCCAGAAGTCAGTAAAAATAAAGCCTGAGAGTGAAATATCACTCTGACTGGTTATAATACATGGTTTATTCCACACTATTCTGTACTGTAGTTTTTAGGTGTAAAGTTGGCTGTAGGAGTTCCCCATACCCCCAGCTGTTATTTTAGCAGCTGCTCTAACCTCAGTTGGGTGGGTTACACCAGAGAAAGGTAGCTATAAAAACCAGGAAAAGTGTTGAACTTGGCAGGTTGCTATAACTACTAGGGTAATGAGCTTGCCCATTTACTGAAAGTGATTATTATCACAGGATAATATTATTCACAAGATGGGAATAAAATTCACCACTGGACTATATCCTGCAAGGATCTGTCCTTGACAATATTCACGGGTGAATTATGTTCACATCACTGTTGTTTTGGTTTAGAATCCACACATTTTAGTTTTAATTATTCATACTCAATAGAATTCTTGAAAGCGTATTTTTAGATGTTTCCCCTAATGCTCTCAGGAAAGTTAGCTTTTAGTATTACTTGGTTAGTTTAATTATCAGTTGACTTAGCTAGTTCTGTTAGCTAACTTGTGTTAGCTACTTGTCAAAAGTCTTTATATAGCTAGCTAGCTAATAGCTATTACACAATTTAAGAGAGTATTTTAGTTAGTACATGTACTTTTTCCAAAACAATTACAAAAATAGAATATTTCTACTTATTTAAATAAAGTAGCTAGCTACTATAGTCACTAGAAAATGTTTAGCTACACAATGACAATTTATATTATCTTCACTTAATAATTGCATGATTCAAAGTCAACTGGCTACAATAATAATGGCTTGGTTTTAGTTTTGTCATCCAATCTACTGGTAGCTAGTTTTAATCAAATTTGCTGTCTTCTAAAATATTATATCTTTTTTTATGCACTCTAGCTACAATATAGTTTTAGTTTTTCTTTAGCTACCAAAAGTAAAATATCCCAAAATGATTTTTGCTTTTAGTTTAGTTAACTAAAACTACACTAGTTTACATTTTGTAATGTGATCTCTCCACAGCTGTGTCCTAAAAATATTTACTGAAAATGTGTATTATTACAAGATAACATTATTCACCAAATGGGAACAAAATTCATCACTGAAGTACATCCGGAGGATCTCTCCTTGACAATATTCACTTGTGAATTAAACATTTGGACAATAGCAGTGAATGTTGTGTCCAGGAGAAAGTTCAGGGCAGGGAACAAAATTCACTATCACATTGGATCACCCAGATTACAAATCCACCCCTCATTCTATCAGGTTTGTTTTATAATAGACTTTAGCTTGTGGATACTGTGTCATTTTCAGCAAATTGATAAAATATGGCTAAATCGGTCAAAATGAGCGTTATTACTCAGGGTGATATCATTAAGCGAATCATTACTTTGCAATCTAAGAGATATGACGGTTCTTACGCGGACTGTCACCATTATTACAGGATTCGAGTAACTCAGTGTAACTATACTGATGTTACAAGTGCTATATGGACCAGGCTTATTGTGCATGAAGGACCTGATGACACTTTCGTATTAGAAAGCCTTCGCTACCGTAACCACTACGTGGATGCTCACACTCCGGCAAAATTCACCTCACGCATTCTCCCAATCCTCCTACGAGATTAGACTGGGCTCGATGGCGACTAGTTAATGTCAGTGATGGTGTGGTAGCCTTGGAGTCTGATCGAGCAAGATATCGTGGTTGCTACCTGGATGCTCACCATAGCGGCGTCGCTAGAGTTACTAGAGGAAGTTCTTCTGATATCTGGGCACAATGGAGTCTAGGTATTGGTCCTGGTCAAAAATTGTTCGACAGCTATGTACCAGTAGCTATGTACCAGTAGCAAGCGTTGAAAATGCCCTTGATAGTCCAGTCCCATACGAATATAAATACAGTATGGGATCATCTGTAAAACAGGAAACTCAACTACTTTAAGCGCCAATTTGTCATACGAAATGGCCACCAATTTTTCGGTGGGAATACTTTCAATTGGTCCAATGTCCGTCAAGTTCTCTGGTGAGTGGTCAACGTCGAGTCCCAAACTTGGGATGAAAGCATCGAAATTAAAGCTAATGTTAATGTAACTTATCGCTAGGTGTTTCTTAACTTTGGTGAAAAATAGTTTTGAATAAAATTAATTCCATAAATACCTGATGTTTCCATACCCATAATTTGGTACCATCATTAGCCATGAAAAATAATACAACAAACATTTTGGCCACTAGCTTTCAAGCAGCTAGTGTTTAGCTAAACTATTATTTGATTCTGTTCCTCACCAAGAATGTGAGCGCCTAGCATCCTAAGTCCACTACAATCATAGTTTTAAAAATGTACCTCACTGGTCAACATCTAGAATTTAAGGGTTGTACCTGATTTACATGTACTTTCATAGCTGAGCATAGAACCACTTCTCTTTCTTATTTAGCAATAACATTTTAAATCTGACATTTTCCACAATTAGCTATTGTGGATGACACAAAACTACAATCAATACCCTCTTTTTTCTGATTTTTTTTTACAAAGAACTTTGCACTAGAGTTTCTCTAGGGTAAACAAGTGCAATTTTTTACAATCAGCCTAGTACATTCTCATAGACCATGATAATTATATTGTGAACTCTGTTTTGCTGCCTTGACCCACAGGTAGGCCTTGCCAGATTATGCTAGCATTTTTTCTGGAAAAATAATCGACAGAATAATTCTATAATAATGAGGGTATTTAGAATAGTAAAGGGAAAATGAGAATAATCAGTCCATATAATCCTTAATTATAAAAGAAAATCATAGTGCTTTTTTTCTTAAAAACATGTGTAGAAATGTGGTTATGAGGTATTTCCTCATTACTTGATTAAAGCAGCTGGGTTAGTGTTGGCCACTCTGTTATTATTTTTCCAAAATGAAAAAAAGAAAGTTTGAAATACTGGGAGAGCTGTCAGTCAGGCTCAGAGAATTAACTACAATTCTATCGTGAAGTTGGTTGAGTCATTACTAAATATATATAATATATGAATAAAAATGGAACTATGATGCTATTCAGTGATTGTGTTGAGTCCTTTAGTTAATGGAAATCAATCAAATTCTGACAAGGACTTTCAGTTGCAGTACACTATATAATTTACAGTCTTATTTATTTAGTTCTAATCGTATCCATTGAGCTATATGTTCCCAGTTATGTATATCTTGCCTAATTCTGTAAACCCTATACCTCATGCATTTGTGAATGGATTGTGAACAGACTATATCTTCATTTTCAACCACTCCCCTCTCAGTTCAGATTTCCCACATATTCAATAAGTTTAACCAGACTTGAGAGTGTGTGAGATTTTCCTGATGGCAGCGACTTTGGAGGAAGGTGACCATAGCTGAGACTCCTACACTGCTGTAGTACCATTCTGTTCCTACCTGTGGGTAAGGCCTGCTGGATTATGCTCAACATTTTTAGAATAAGTCTTTTTTTATTCAAAAAAATTGAGTTATTATTCCAAAAGAATAGAATATTATTCTAGACATTTTTGTATTATTCTCTTATTATTCTAATTAGACATAAGTGAAATTGTGATGATTGCAGTATAACTTAGCAGCTAGCTGTATAGAGTCGGTACGTTATGAAATGAATGAGTAAAACTATCAGTCCCTTACTGAATTACTCGATATGAAGGATTGTATATAGCTAGTTACTCTTTCAGTAAAAGCCTTGAACATCCCGTATAAATGTTCAATGCATGGGGGGAAAAACATATTCTGCTGCAGCTGAAAAAAGTTCAATTGTGAGAAACCTTACCAAACATTTAATGGAGAAATATGGATTACGGCATTAAAGAATTTTAATACGCTCGGCAGTGGATGCACATTCTCTTCCCTCCACATTTGCAGGTAGGCTGGTAATAATAATACATTTTTTGTCAATTCTAATGCAGTATGATTATTGAGTTGCTCAAGAAGAGAATTCATCCAGCAAAATTATCCAGATGACTTGCTGACACAGATACTAACAAATAGTAGTTACAAAACTCAAGGGTTGGTGATGGTTGTGGGGAAGGGGAGGGGAGGGTTGGAATGGGAGGGTTGGGATCGGAACTATAGCTGGAAAGGGAGTATCGGACCATTCAATTCTTTATACTAAAATAAATTACAACAAACTTGCACAAATCTAAATTCTGATTAATTACATTGTCTTACTCTCTCTTTGATCTGAGAGATGACCCAATAATACCAGTAATTCTCCATTAGTGAGATAGGCTGCTGCTGTTATCTCTTCATCAGCAGCTTCCTTGAATTGTTCAACCACATACAGAAATTGATCAGCACATGACCTCCTCACTACATTCAACACAAATTGTTTAGTAATTGGGTAGCATAAGGAATTTTATCCACTAATTTATTAGTTACACCCAGTTCACTTATTTTCTCACTAACTATTCTTGACTACTCTTTATTATTCTTTCAATTTTATTTACACTACATTTAATATGAGTGCTCCAACACACTAACAGCTCTCAACATACAAGTTATATATATATATATATAATCAAGTATATTACTGTCATGGTGTGCCAAAACTGGTTGATGAGAAGACCCCCCTCAAGATAGCAGTACTCCAATGGTATGCTGTACTGACTGTGCAGTTGAATTTAGCTGCTTCAATGGCAAACAATACTCTTCCCTTCTTTCTCTCTTATGGCCCACTATTTTCCTTATGGTTTTATTTTTCTTCTGTTAAGGTAGTTGTGCTCATAACTAATTTCTTGTTTATGCGATATTGTTTCCCAGTTTTTTGTGCACTAGTCACTATAATCCATTATTATTATTATTATTATTATTATTATTATTTTATTATTATCATTACTAATGATTTTACAACTTGTGAATAAGTGATATATGTGATACAGAAAGAGTTGTAAAGAATGAAGTTGGTTGATGGTCGGACTCCAATTCTGTAGCTGCCAAGGATTGAGAATAATAACGGTGTATGGTAGTGTTAATATTATAGGGTGACAGTGAGCACAAGGACAAAAACAGCAGAAGTTGTAGGAGTTCAGAGGATCGAAACGCGAGATAAAATTATTCCAAAGTTGCATTTTAAGTATATTGTTGATTATGTGTAAAGGATAATGTGATGTCTATAGGAGAAATTCCGGATGCTTTGGTTGACAACAAAATATTATGTGGACAGATACAGAGTTTTTTTTATACTGGTGCTAGGGAATAGGGACTAATCGGAGAATTAGGAAAGAGCTTGATAAGCCTTGCTACACTCACTGTCAACTTGTGTAGTCCAAGAAAGATTGTTTGAGACTAGGATGCCAACGTCCTTTCAAAGAGATGCACAGATAAAATAGGTTCTTCTCCAATTGTACAAGTGTTGGGTTGAAGCAGTGAGAAAAAATATTCTATTTGGAAGGGTTAATAGATAACTTCCAGTCCTTACACCATGAGTGAAGGGTATTGAGATCTTGTTGTAAAATTTTTCTCTGTCTTCAGAGGACACAAAAGAACAGATAAAGTTGGTATCGTCTGCAGACATGAAAGGAAAGAGACACGGAACAAAGAGATGGTAGCTCCATTGACGTAGATGATAAAAAGAAGAGGATCAATAAGAACACTTCCCTGGGGAACTCTATCATACATTTACAAAGTGACTTCAGTTGGCTAAGTTAGTTATCTTCCTTTTTTTTTTCTTGTAAAAACCATAACCATAATGGACCAGTGATTCCTGTTTACCATAACTTGTACAGAAGATTGTCGATGGACGTTCGACCTTCTTTAATGGACGTACTAAAATGGTATCCCGTTGAATCGCGAGAAAAGTGACTGCTACCATTTTCTACTTGTCGCGAAATAATGTCCCTGGCTACGCCCCTTCAAACTCCTCGTTTAAATTCCCGAATGTATGAATTTGCGTATTTGTGGTTTGTTTGGTGGGTGGTTTGTTTGGTGGGTGGTGTGTATCCAAACAATTTTAACTTTCTTCCCACAGTTCAGTTCCGAGGCCTCGAGGAGTGTGGCGAAGCTGCGCGATTATCGCCAGAATTTAATTTTTGTAAGTTAAACCGAGTGAAGAAAGTACTGCTTTATTTAGGAGTTGTTCTATTTAGCAGTAGTTTTATTAGTAGTGCGGATTCTATGCCTGTTTGTTACTGAAATACAGCTAGTAACTAGCTATCATTTTACGCTTGTTTACTAATTGGTAGTATAGAATGCAGGAGGATGAGCCTAGTTAGTAGTTAATAAAGGCTTACAGTCACATGACTAAATATGGTGCACATTATTTTAAGTTCTCAGATACGCACTAACGTTTACCTGAACTTGTTTTTTTTTGTTTTTTTGTAATCACAGTCATTCTAAAGACACTGGGTCTTTTTGAGTCTCCTGACCAATTATCTAGACTCTACAGGCCAAAGACAGCAAAAATAAAGGGCGCTTGAAGTATAGTTCGACACATTACTGTTAGCTATACAGGTAAGAGTGAATATAATTGACTTGAATTGACACATATTTATATATCAGTGAGTAATGTGTATCTTAGACAATACTTTTATAACCAGAAAGACATTCGAAAGTTGCACGAATGAATACCATAAGAATGACGCTGTGGTACAGTGTTATTTATAATCTTCGAAGTTTTGCAGGAGACTTTTGTTTAGTGAGGGACGGATATGAATTGATCATGTTCAGTTAGACACGGTTGTGGTATTTTCCTAAATTTCTGTGTTCATCGTTATCACGGGTTATCACGTCCCTCCAGGCTATACTATTTTCATTGTTTGAGCTATATTGATGCCTGATTAAAATGACTAATAGATTGCTTGTTCTTTTGGAAGGAGATTATATTGTAATAGCTGTAGTGTTTAGTAGCACTGAGGGTTCGCACCTTTGGTGCTTCGTTACTATGGTGAGCAGTACATAATAAATAAATTTATTATTCATTAGATACAACAGAATATCATTAATCTGTTTAGCTGTATTTACGCTATAAAAATATGAAGCCAACAAACACGTGATATTCTCTTGTATCAAATGAATAATATAAATATCTATCCTCAATTTAAAAAATTACGATTCATTTTTTCTATTATATGTGAGTATACAATTAAGATACCAATAAGTGCTAATAATATAGTAAATATGTTTATATACATACATTGGATATTTCATAGGTGCCAACCAGGGATTTTTTTAGAAAAATTGCTAAGGGGGGGCAAAATAGAGATTTTTGTTAGCAAGGGGGGGCATGCATGTGTCAGAGTGCATGCATTAATTGTGTGTGTGCCTGTATTAATTAATTAAGTGTGTGTGTGCCTGCTTAAGTGTGTGTGTGCCTGCTTAAGTGTGTGTGTGCCTGCTTAAGTGTGTGTGTGCCTGCTTAAGTGTGTGTGTGCCTGCATGATCCAGCTTGAATAGCAGTGACCTTGCAAAAAAAGGGTGAAAAGTAATGTAATTGACATGTCATATTGACACCTTTTTATGATTGTTTGCACCTGCAATAGCTGTACACAAACTGGAGACAGTTGCCAGGCCAGCACTTGCAAGCACAACCACAACAGTTGTGCTTGCAAATGCTGGCACAACCCTGTCAGCCTATATAAGTCTGTGCTTGAGTAGCTTAGTTAGTTAGTTCAAGAAGTCTTGAGAAGATGGATATTCGGCATTACTTTAGTGCAAGCACTTCAAAGCAGTCTTCTACACCAGCATCTACTAGTAGTAGCAGTGAAGATGAGGAGCCATTGTCTTCTGATAGCCAAAGCCTAGAGCCACCTCCAACTAAAAGAAGTCTTTCCAGCACGGCTAACTATAGAGCTAAGTCGAAGTATAGAACAAAATCAGGCCAGCGGAAGTACAACAAAAAGTGGGAAAAGCAGTTTCTTTGGTTAGAATATGATGAAAATTACCGCGGAGCATTCTGCAAAACTTGTCGAAAGTACGATCATCATCCTTCTCAAAAGACAGGTGGAGCATGGATTACAAAGCCATTAAAAAATTGGAAAAAAGCGGTTGAGAAGATGCGTGCCCATGCAAAGAGTGATACTCACATTCGCCGTTCCGAAGCTGAATTGCTGGCTACTAAGAAGGAAGTATCCATTTTAGAGCAACTGCGGAGTGTCACAGAAGAGCAGAGGATCAGAAACAGGAAGGGAATTAAGGCACTTTTGCGATGTACTCACTTCCTTGCACGAAATCACATTCCTCACACCACCAATTTTGCTGCTCTGGTTAATTTGATTGTGTCTTGTGGTGATGATTTAAAACAATTTACTGAAAAATCTGCAAGAAATGCTACCTACACCTCTACAGATTCTGTTTCCGATTTTCTGGAGGCACTGGGATTGTGGGTAGAAGAATCTCAGCTCAAACGCCTTCGCAAGGCTCCTTTCTATAGTGTGATGGCTGACGAATCCACAGATATATCAACAATCGAAGAGCTTTCTCTTTGTTTTCGTTGGGAGGAAAATGGAGAACCCGTTGAACATTTTTTTGACACCATTCCATTGAAAAAAACTGATGCTGCATCTATCTATACCACTTTGACTGACTGGTTCAAGCAGAAGGGTATTCAGCCTACTAAGCTTGTCGGAATGGGGTTTGATGGAGCAGCAACGTTTTCTGGAGTCAGAACTGGAGTCCAGGCGAGACTCAAGAAGAATTCTCCTCGAGCTCTCTATGTTCACTGCCATTGCCACTTACTCCAACTTGCTTGTGTTCAAGCTGCAAACCACACTCCTGGAATTGAGCATGTTTACAAGACATTGCTCACTCTATGGAAATTTTTTCACTACTCTCCCAAAAGAGCAGAACACCTGAAGAGTGTACAGCGTGTGCTTGACCTACCTGAACTGAAGGTCACCAAACCGTCCGACACCCGTTGGTTAGCTCATGAACAATGTGTCAAGGCAGTGAAAAAGAGCTATGCTTCCATTGTGATTGCTCTTGAGACCTTCTATGAGCAAACACATGAGCCAGAAGCACTGGGGCTCAACAAAGCTCTATCAAAGAAGTCTACTGTGATGGCAATCTACCTCCTTGACTTCGTGCTGCCCCAAGTTGCTAAACTAAGCAGATGTCTTCAAGCAGAAAAGCTCGACTTGACCGCTATTTCTGGTTTGGTTGATTCTACTCTGCAAACTCTTCATGAATCTTTGTTACCTGCTGCAAATTGGGTGCTGGAGCTACTAGATGCCCAAGATGAGCTTCAAGCTATCGCAATAATTGACTCTGAATCTATCACTTCCTTTCAAGATAAAGTGGCTAAACCCTTCGTCACTGACTTGAAAGAAAATATTTCGAGGAGATTTTCTTCCCAAGATATTGTAGCATCATTTAGTATCTTTGACTCTTCAAAGCTACCACAAAAAGACTCTCCTGATCTGTCGTCATATGGGGATGAATTCCTTGGTGTTCTTGAGGACCACTACGGCAAGGAACTTGCAGCCAAGTCAGTAGAGGGAGAGGAATTTACCGTGCCAGCTTTAGTTTCCTCTGACATTCGCACAGAGTGGGTGACATTCAGGAGATACATCACTACTCGGCCTAAGGAAGACAATACGAAATTGCTGATGGAATTAGCTACCAACAGCATGCTTGTACAGATGTTTCCCCATCTCAGTGACCTTGCCAAGGTGTGCCTTTCGATTCCTGTTGGGACAGCATCTGTGGAACGAAGCTTCTCCCAAATGAAGATGATCAAAACAAGGCTAAGGAGTCGTCTTGGAGAACAAAATCTAGCTCACCTGATGAGAATAGCAATAGAAATGCCTGAAGAACTTCCAGATGACATTGTAGAAAGTGTAATCGATATTTGGAACAGAAAGACTAGACGTATTGCTGTATAAATGTATTGCTGTATAAACGTATTGCTGTATAAATACACTTATATTTTGCTTAAATAAAATTGTTTGTTGCCTAATAATTAGACTAATGGATATAATAATTTAAAAAAATGCAGTACATAGTCACACAGGTCTATTTAGAATAATGAAATTTCATTTCAAATGCTCAAGGGGGGGCACAAAATCCTCTAGGGGGGGCGAATGCCCCCCCCTGCCCCCCCCTAAAAAAAACCCTGCCAACTGTCTTCATTGGGGACTGTCTCAAACTGGTAGCATTGTCTCCAGATCTCCAAAGGGTACAGACTTGTTCTCAAAGCTAGTAAGCTTCTGACATAAGTATAATGTTTTTGTGATAAAAACATGTCATATATTTAAGCACTCAAAATAGATGTAAACTGCAGTACATAAAAACGATTAATAAATGCACTGATTCCACTTTCTGCACATATTTTCAATGAACCCCCCCCCCCCATTACTTTAATATACCAATCTTAACTATGAGTATGTTTGAGCGTTCAATGCAGAGTTCAATATGGGGAATATTGAATGTTTGCATGATGTAGAAGTACTTAAGGTACCAACATGTGACCGGATTTGGGAAAATCCGCCTAAACGCGGCAAACAATTTTTTTCAGTATCACCGGGTAAAGCCTTATGGGTCGATTTTTTTCGAAAAATTTTTTATGGCAGAAATGGATAGACATCAGTTAGCTCTAGCTTATGACGCAGTTGTAAGCTCTGGCGTGCTCTAGAACTCACACTAGGAGGCTAGAAACACTAGCCGGTTGGACTCGTGTACGGAGAGTTGCTAAGAAATTATTGGCGGGCTTTTCACTAACAGCCGGGAAAAACCTGTAGCTAACTAATTCACTTGCTATTCTACATAATTCACGTACTCACGCAATTCTCGTCATCATAGTTTCTTAAGGAGCCCTGCATTAAGCCTTTTAGACTTCTTTCAATCCGCCTGTAACCGATTTATTCCATAGTGTCCCGGAGACACGCAGTAATAGTATACGGACACAAGGCACGCCCCCTGACCTTAGCAACGCCTTTACCGGGCGTTTTTTCGAAATCAGCAATAATAAGTTTAGCAAAAATACTGAAGTGTTGTAGTGCGTAGGGCGAAGACGGCTTGTGCTACAGCTTCCAAATTAGGAGGAAGGCATCCCAAGGCCCCGTGCAGCCTACTGGTAGAATAAATTAGAAAACTTTAGATGCTGCGTTTAGCCGGGTTTTCACAAATCCGGTCACCATTTTCTTCAAAACAGCTTTTGGGAACAGGCCATACCCCAACCACACCCTATATGCTACTTGTAATGTAGACAAAAATAGTTATATAATACACATACAAAAACTAATTTAGATTTTGACAACTTTTGAGGTGGCTTTTTATATTGTTAGGAATCCAGTACTGTATAAAGGAATTGGTATGAGTAATAGCACAGTTAACCATGCTATTCAGGGTTAATAATATGAGTAATGCGATTGAAGTAGCACAAGGTGAAGCCGAGTGCTATTTTAATTGTCTGTGTGAGTACAATTATGATCCCTAATAGCACTGGTTACCTGTACTATCACTCGCTAATAGTAGGCCAGGTTGTTGTTTTAAACAATCATTTGCGCTGTAGCTACTTGGATCGTTCACTCACTATCTCTGTATTTCGGGATTAGCTTCCACTGGAACTTTATTTTCAACCTATGGCTCCTCCTAGTATGTTGAACAAATTCTGTCTAATATTGGTAGAACTTCTGCACTAAAAAATGACATAGTCTCCAACTAGAAACTACTCGAAGTATATGTTTTCAAGGCTAAAGCCACATTTATCCATTCCATTTCACTTGGCTACTGTGGTATTTCACTTAGTTCCCGTGCTATTTCACTTAGTTACATACTTCACTTTGCCCACGCAATTTCAATTGAACAATTTTTCCCCATACATTTTTTGAATGGGCAATTTACGCAACGTATTATTAATCTTAAAATAGCATCAGACCATTCTCTCTGGTCTGTATTTGGTACAAGTGTTGCACTGTTAAATCCTGGGAAGTGGCAGTGTTTTTAAATAAATAGGCCCCAATTAACTGTGAATAGCAACTAAGTCCTGAGCCAAAAACGAATCAGAATGTCAAGCAGAAGGGTAGAAACGAACTATGACTGCTTTTTGTTTACAATTGTCTTTGAGATACTGCACAAGTGGTTGGCCTGGTTTGAGCGTGTGACTAAATCCCGCTGCGTGTAGAATGGAAACGTGTGGTTTTATTTATTCCCATAGAATTTTCTATTGAGTTTTGAAACTGCACTTCCCAGCCAGCTCTAAAGTTTTTAAAGGGAATTTTCTGGACTGCTTCGACACGAGCCTTCGATTGGTACCAACCCCGGAAGTGTAGCTATTTACGTTCAAAATTTAATAATGGTTTTTACCACCCCAACTCAACCTGGACATACTAGTTTGTATTACAGTGTGATAGCAAAAGTAGTCCATAAGCTCCACTATAATTTTATGTGTAACCTGCCATTATACCAGAAAGTAAGCTGCATTTTAAAATACAAATTACATCTAAAAAATGTCCACAGTTCAGTGTACAATATGGGAAAATATTTCACAAACATCCACAGATAAGTATTTATGCGAGCTGAAATCGAGTGAAAATACAAGCGTGCGAGTGAAATGTGGTCACTATATTGTATGACGAATGTAATAAATTGGTTATTATACATTGGATATTTTCTAAAACAGTTTATAAACTGCTTCAAAGCCTCATTTCAGATGTAACTTTACCATACTTTTATAATTCAGTTGTCCAAAACTAAATACTGACCAAAAAATATGATTTATATTTCAACTTAGACTCTATATGCCATTATTTGTGACCGTCTACGGGAAAATCGGGCACAACGCGGCATGCGTAGACGTCGCAAAAAGATCGATTTAGTTCTTAAAATTGTATTAAATAAGCCTAACGAAGGGAACGGTTAGGCGATATATAGCGGGAATGGCTAAAGCTACGGCGATAAAACTTGGAGAGCTTAATATCTGCTTGCCGAGGAGTCTGTTAGTGCAAAAAAAATTTTTTTCGTCGGGGCCGCGTTGTGCCCGATTTTCCTGTAGACGGTCACATTTATGCTTTAGCTCATTAGTCCTCATATCTTATATAGGTACACTTCTCTATGGTTATAAGAATGCTATTTACCACCCTCCAAATTCAACTGCTGCTTGTAGCTACCACAATTTCATGTCATCATAAAATATTTACTAATATATGTCAATCTTTTTTATAATAAAAAATTGAAATTTAACAAGTAGATAGAAAATTAAGTGAAATCATGAAAAAAATGATATGAATGAGTCAATGTGAAGGACATAAAGTAATACTGGAATGTGTGGCCATAGCTAAAGGTGTAGGCGATGTACTGGAATCTTCACATTACTGTCGAGTATTTCAGAAATTCGTCTCACCCAGAAAGTAAGCATAGAATTTAAATATGCTTAAGCACACTACAATTAGACTTACTTAGGTGGCATTCAGCCGCAGTTTTGTGCTTCTTTTTCTCGAAGATTTAGTAGCTCCAGGTCACCATCTGCAGTCTCCAGCCAGTTTTAGCACATAACTAGAAGCTTGTACAAGCTACAAGTGATCAGGCATATATTGGAGTACAGCCGCGGAAAAAACTGCCAGGCTTCTTTTTCATTTCAACAAGTAAACTTCGGTAGTAATGCGCACCTTAGACCCGCCCCGATTTTACCCGTGGGCGGGTGTTGATGTATTTGCGTGTGTGAGCTACTAGTGTCATGTGACCTTAATTGGTTTCCGGTTTCGCCAAGTGCATACCTCTTTTGCCTAATTTGTGGTCATGCCAACTCAACCTGGACATACTATAGTTCAGGTCACAAGAAAATAATGGTTTAAAAGTTCCAGTTTTTATTAATATTTTACCAAAATGGGTAAAAAAAAAACTGCCACAATTTATGAAAAGGTGTTAAGATATTAGTCCTTGGAGCAAATTTGTCTTTAGTTTTTCTTTCATGATAAAAATATTTGAAAAAACCTCGAGTATCCTTACAGCACTGGAGCCCTACAATTACGTATAGCTTGGAATTTTTAATAGCTTAGACTTGTCTAAAGCATGAGTATGTCAGGATATATGCTGCAAACTCTGTCGTAAAGTACCATTACATACATGCCATGAGGCTAGGATGTATAAAGTTGTAACAACTGACACACATCACTTCATAGTAAACTACAAAAAAAATCCAAAACAAATAAATGCAAGAGTTGAAGTTTATGCAATATCAACATAGTAGAAAATTGTAGCTAATTTTGGTTGCTCATAATAAATCACATACCAGAGAATTGTTAGTTATATTTAATTCAGTTATGCCACCTGTTGATCAATTAAATAATAGTTGTCATTTTTTTTGCAGGCAGAAAAATACTGTTTAGTTGATCAGTTATCATGGCAGCTTGTGCATTTCCAAGTGATGTAAGAGAAGGTAACTTGCAATCTATTAATCTGTATTTAGTCACACTATTATTATTGTGAACACATTTTTAATTAGATTGGAGTCTGACTGAGAGCAATATTCTGCGTCAACTAAAACAAGGAAATTTCTCAGCTTCTAAATCTGAATTATTTGGTGCATATTTAAACATACATTCGAGTAAAATCCAGACATTCAAACAAGACTCCAACAATAGCTACGATAATCTCTTGTTAAAAATAATATCACATTGGCTTTTGAATGATCCCAATCAGTCTTGGAGCTCTCTTGCAAAAGCCTTGGAAAGCTGTGAATATGTCAGATTAGCGAAAACATTTGAGGAAAAAGGTGTAAATGGTGAGTTAAAATTTCTTATTCTAAGAAATGCAAAGAATGATGTGTTAGAACTGTATACATGTCATTTCATTATATTTACTTACTGAATGCAGCCAAACTTTGGTAGATAACTGTCTAATTGACTGTATAGTAGCTACAGTTAGCTGCACTCGCAATGGTTAGGTAAATGTTGGTTGATATAATGCTAACTGAACGATAAAAGACAAAAACACACTGAAAATGACTGGTTGAACATTACTTTTATATGAATTTGGACCATTTATTCATGCGATTGAGAGCCTGCAGATACTCATTCTGAAATCGAGTCCAGAAGGAACGATGTATGGTTAGTAGTAAAGTCCAGTACTTGGGTAGACTGGGCGGCCTTGGTTATCGTATCTATCAGGTACTGTTTTCATCGAGCATCCAGTGTAGTAGTGAGGAAGTAGGCAGGTGTGAGGGGCTCTTTTCCATCAGCTGCAGCTTGGGGAGTCGGGATGAGTGGGTGATTATTTATACGAGCCTCTATTCCTAGCACAGGAGTGTTGTATACTCAGGGTGAGTAAGATTCCGTTCTCCAATACTTTAATATGTTCTTGGTGATACGCATAAAAGACTCCCACAATCCTCCAAAGTGTGGGCTGCGCTCCGGAGTCATGTGCTTCTTGTATTGAGTAGTGGGAGATACGATCTGTAAATTCCTCCTTTTCAAAAAAAAACTCTTTCAATTGCTGAAGTTTATTTTTAGCGACAACAAAGTTAGTGCCATGGTCAGAATAGATGTGGGCAGGGACATTTCTTCTTGCGACAAATCTGTCAAGACAAGCTAGAAATGGTTTTGTAGTTAGGTCTTCAACCAATTCCAAATGTATATGCCTTGGTAACCACGCAAACAAATGGTGTGATGTATGCTTTGACGAGTGTTGGTTTGTGCCAGTTGCCTCTTGCTTTGCTGAAACTGGGCCAGCATAGTCCACACCAGTATGGTAAAAAGGTGACCCTTGTTGGAGGCAGTTGGCCCATCATTTGTTCTGCCATCTTTTCTCTGTGTTTGGTACAGATGACACACTGGTGCCAAATCTTTCTGATAGCTTGTTTGCATGGTATCAGCAAATAATCTCTGGCCAAGCGTGCACTCATAGTCTTGGGTTCTTCGTGGTGTAAATCTGCATGAACCTTCCACATAAGTAGTGCTCCATAACTACTGCCATGTATAATAGGATAGGATGGTGCCTAGAGTAAGCTAGATGGCTGTGCTCCAACCTGCCACCAGCCCGAAGTATTCCAACTTCATCTATTAAAGGATGGTAATTCTGTAGAGAACTCTTGTGGGGTAAGGTTGAATTCTTTGCAAGTGTATCCATGCTCAGCTGGAAACAATCTCTTCTGTGACTGATGGATAAGTGCTTGGTCTGCTTCTTCATATTCTTGCCTGGTTAGCTTTTCCTTTCGCATTTCCATGTGGCGATGGTTGTGAATCTATCTTCTAATCAGAACTGCGACTCAAATGCATAATGTCAAACAAGAAAACCTTTTGACTATGTCAGATGGTGAATTGGCGATTTCCACATGAATGTTGGCTCTCCTCTCTGGGATTGTCTCTAATTCTGGAATTATGGCAGGCCATCATTGGGTGATTGGTAAAGCCAGCTTGTTGACCCTTTCCACCATAGTTCATGGCCCTTCAGCTGTGATGGTTGAAGTCCTCTGGTCGCACAAATCTGCTGGATTTGATGTGGACGAAACATAATGCCAAGCAGTGTGGTTTGTTAACTCAAGAACTTGTCAAATTCTGTTTCCAGCGTAAGTCTTGAGGTGCTTTGGATCACCACTCAGCCAATGAAGAACTATTGTGGAGTCACTCCAAAGAAGATATTAGAATCTCTCACTTTCATTGTGGTCTTGATATGGCTCATCAGCCTGGCTACTAGTATAGCTCCACACAATTCTAACCGTGGTATAGTCTCTCCATGGAAGGGAGCAACTTTCGTCTTTGCCATAATGATAGAAACATCAACTGATGCACTCTGGTACAATGAGTAGATAGACAACTCTCACGAATTCCTTCTCCGAGGCATCACAAAACCCGTGCAGTTGTTGACTTTGTATTGGCAATATCTTGAGTGTAGCAACACTGTATAGGTATGGTAGAAAGTTGAGAGTTCTGCTTCCCACTGCGTCCAATCGTCCAGAATTTCTTTAGCTGGTAAGTTGACATTTAGTCTTGACAGTCTCACTGCTCAAGTGAGGAGTAACCATATAAAGACAGTCTGTTTGAGTATCCCAACTGATTCCTAAGGTGCGGTGATGGTCAGCAGGTTCTGCTAACTCTAGCTCCTTAAGATGGTCTGATATGATCTGAAGCAGCTCACGCGAGTTACTGCGTCACTTTCGCAGTTGTAATTGCCATCGATTCATTAGCTCTGTAGTGGAACTTATATTAGCGTGTAGTATTATTCATGTCACGATACTTACCATACTAACAACTTACTCATTTCTATGTCACGTGGATGTTGTGTGCTGTTGGCAACACGGAATTATATTTTTGAATACTATTAAATATATAAGTTGTTATTAGCTAGCTACATAGCACCCCACGACAATTGGTGACCCTGAGCTCGACTTCGGATTTCAGTATGAGTCGTTCTGGCAGCCCCGCTAGGCCTCCGGGTCCTTCAGCTTCCGAAACTCCGTCCACCACTTCAACGTCCGGATCCGGAAGAATACTACCTGAAATATCTGCCATGTCAGCAATTTTAAAATTGCTGCCATTCTGGCCTGCTGATTTCGACTTGTGGTTCGCCCAGGTCGAAGCACAGTTCGCGTGTAGGCGCATCACCTCTCAACAATCTAAGGTTCAACACGTCGTGTCCTGCTTAGCTCCAGAGGTCGCTGTTGAAGTTCGAGATGCATTGGTTAACCCACCGAGCGACGATCCATACGACACCCTCAAGACTCAGTTAACTAAGCGTACTACTGCTTCTGAATTATTGTTCACTTCAGAGGAGCTAGGTACCCGCAAACCAACACAGTTGCTACGCCGTCTACAGCAATTACTAGGCAATCGTCCCACAATGACAGATGATTCATTTTTGCCTGAGTTGTTTCTCCAGTGTCTCCATTTGGAAGTACGCATGGTTTTAGCATCCACTCCTGAATGTACTAAGTTGGACCAGCTTGCTGAGTTGGCTGAGTCATGAAGGTGGCCACACCCAGGCCAGGGACTATTGCGGGAATAACAACACCACCACCTTCAGAATAGACCTGCTTCGGGAAGATGTTGCTCATCTGGAGAAGCTTGTCCACAAACTCAGCCGTTCTCACTCTCCTCATCCGGATCTCTTGTTCTACTCATGGTTCGGTAGATACCGGAGCGCAGGTCAGCATTGTTCCACCCACACATAAAGAACAGTCTGCTGGTGCTGGAAAAGTGTTACTGAAAGCTATCAATGGTTCGGAAATACCAACCTTTGAAATGTGTTCACTCACCCTGGATATAGTATTTCGCCGTACATTCCGCTGGGTATTTGTAGTGGCAGATATACCACATGCTATCCTTGGTGCTGATTTTTGTACCATTTCGGATTGTTGGTCGATCTTCGTAACCACGCACTCAGTGACTCCACCACTCACCTCTTCAAGGTGTTGTCTGTACGAATACCTCATCCAGTGGCCTTGCCCGTCATCAAGTAAACCCATCAGACCCATATTCTCAACTCTTGTCCAAGTTCCCATCTGATGTTACTCAAGCTTCCTTCTCTGATCTTCCGGTCAAGCACACTGTGACTCATCACATTCAGACTACTGGACCAGCGGTGGCTGCACGCACACGTTGTCTTGCGCCAGAACGTTTACGCATTGCCAAGCAGGAATTCGACCACATGCTGCAATTAGGAATAATCCGTCCTTCCAGCAGTAGCTGGGCATCTCCTCTGCACATGGTACCAAAGCGTACCCCTGGTGATTGGCATCCATGTGGTGACTTCAGGGCACTTAATAAGATAACTGTGCCTGACTGCTACCCAGTCCCACATCTTCACGACTTCACTGCCACACTCCGTGGAGCTTCCATCTTCTCACATTTGTATTTGGTACGAGCCTACCACCAAATTCCAGTTGTTCCGGAAGACATCCCGAAAACGGCCATAACCACACCCTTTGGTTTGTTCGAGTTTCTTCGAATGCCATTTGGTCTTCGAAATGCAGCACAAACTTTTCAGAGATTTATCGACCAGGTGTTGCGTGGATTACCATTTTGCTATGGTAGATGATCTTCTCATTGCAAGTTCTTCACAAGCTGAACATTTACAGCATCTACAAGCAGTTCTCCAAAGACTTGAGGATAATGGTATTTAATCAAACCCTTCAAAGTGTGTTTTCGGTGTATCCTCTCTAGATTTTCTTGGCTATCACGTCGATTCCTCTGGTATCAGACCCATGGAGAGCAAGGTAGCTGTCAGCCTACCAACCAACGGCAGCTGAGGGAATTCTTAGGCATGGTCAACTTTTACCGCCGGTTCATTCCTAGAGGAGCCTCACTTCTACATCTCCTCAACCTCCTTCTAGCTCGTTCCACACCTAAGTCACTTGTCTGGAATGATGAAGCTTTCTCCGCTTTCGACACTGTCAAGACTGCACTTGCTGAGGCTACCCTGCTAGTGCACCCAGAACTGGATGCACCCACATGTATCATGGCAGATGCCTCCAAGTTAGCGGTTGGTGCAGTCCTGCAGCAGTTTATTGATGGCCAGTGGAAGCCACTTGCATACTTCTCAGAGTCTCTCAAGCCGGCAGAGTCTCTCAAGCCGGCAGAAACACAATACAGTGCATTTGATCGAGAGCTCCTGGCAATCTACCTAGCAGTCAAGCATTTCCGATACTTCATTGACGGTCGGCTATTCTACATTCTCACGGACCACAAACCCCTCACGTTTGCCCTTTCAAACAAGCCTGAGCGCTATTCTCCTCGGCAATCAAGACACTTAGATTTTATCTCTCAATTTACATGTGACATTCGACAGATGTCGTCAGGTTGCTATGCAATGTCTCTACAGGTACCCAACGTCCACTGGTACCCATGGAGTTTAGACGTCCTTTTTTTGATGCTGTCCACGCACTATCTCACCCAGGTGTCCGAGCATCTCAGTGACTTGTAACCCGGCACTTTGTCTGGCCTAATGCAGACGTCCGTCAGTAGGCACGCTCTTGTCTACAATGTCAACGATCCAAAGATCATAGGCACAACCAGTCTCCGCCTGGTACTTTCTCCACTCCAGATGCGCTTTTCGACCAGGTACACATTGATCTGGTAGGACCCTTACCGTCAGATGATGGATTCGTGTATGTCCTCACCTGTATTGATCGATTTAAACGTTGGCTGGAAGTTGTCCCAATCGTGGATAGCATAGCAGAGACAGTGTTGGCACACCTTCCAGTATCACTACAGACAGAGGCAGCCAGTGTGAGTCACATTTGTTTGAAGCACTCACTCACATACTTGGGACGAAGCACTTTAGAACTACTGCATACCACCCGTGTGTAAATGGTCTTGTTGAACATTTTCATAGGCAGATGAAAGCAGCTCTAAAGGGGCATCCCATGCAAGGACGATGGTCAACAGCTCTTCCCCTGGTACTACTTGGCATTCACACTGCTTTGAAAGAAGATATTGGTTGTTCTGCTGCCGAGTTAGTTTATGGTGCTCAGTTGAGATTACCAGTAGCCTTCTTCATCTCCCACGATTTCAACAGCTGTCCAGATCCCAGCAGCTTCGTCACAGCATTGTGCCTGAGAATGCAGTCCTTAAGGCCACACCCACTCGACCTAGTCAACATTCAGTCACTGTGGCCCAATATTCTCTTCAAGATGCCACCCACGTCTTTGTCCGCCAAGATGCCGTTCGCAAACCCCTCCAACCACCATACGATGGTCCATTCAAAGTCTTGAGTCGAGCACCTCGGTACTACACTTAAACTCAAAGGACACAAGGATACAGTTTCAGTAGATCGGCTCAAGCCTGCACACATTGAACATTCAGATAACGACACGTCCATTGATTATTGCGTGCAACCACCTACTCCTCCTATACCACCTGCTACTACCGACGCTCCATCAACTCCTCCATCCCGGACTACACGCTCAGGTCGTAAGGTCCATTGGCCAGCTCACCTGTCTGACTTCGCTCCATAGCAGTTGCTGGAGGGGGAGTCTTGTAGTGGAACTTATATTAGCACGTAGTTAATAGCTAGCTACATAGCACCCAAGACAACTCCTCCATTCCGCGATACAGTTCCTTTGCTTCAGTGAGTGTTTCTGCCCCTGATAAACAATCGTCCACATAAAATGTGGAGGCCACTTTCTCCGCAGCTTTGGGATATAGATGCTTGTAGTCTAGGACCACTTGGTTTAGAACCATGTTAGCAAGAAAGGGTGATGGAATGATACTATAGTCATCCGATAGTCTGTAACTTCATTTTCCTTGCTGTCTCTCCAAACAAATCTGTGGAAATCTCGATCAGGTCTCGCTAACTCTACACATAGAAACATTTTTGCTGTATCAGCAGTAAATGACAACTTGTGCTTTCTAAACTTGACTACTAAATCAGTGATTGGTGGTAGCACGGAAGGGCTTGGTAGTAGCAGGTCATTGAGAGACACTCCATTTGCCGAACTTCCTAAAGCATCCCAAACAACTCTGCATTTCGTAGTGGTACTCCATTCTTTCAACACAGGATGCATTGCCATGTAATACACTTGATCAGGTGGTTTAGATAGTTCATCTGAAGGTACTTTCTCAGCATGCCTAAGAGTCAGGTATTCCTTAACTCCTGCAGAGAAACCATCCCAAGCTCCTCGCTGAATAGTAGACTTCTCTGTGCTGTAAAATCGCTTGACTGCTATGCTTCGTGAATCTGACAGTTGCAGAGTGGTGTCTTTCCATGGAAGTCTGACTTGGTATCATCCTTCACCTATTTGTATGCAAGTGTTATTGAAGCATTCTACTGCTCTTTCCTCATTAGTAAAATGTTCTTTAGATGGTGGAGGTTGTTCAGCTTCCCAAAACATCTTGAGAATCTTGTTAGGGCCTTCCTCGGCACTGATTGCCGTGTATACTTAGCTGTAGTTGTCAGCTCTTCACAACATCCTCCTATAGTCCACCCAAAGATCGTGCCATATGCTACACGTTGATTCTCGCCACCACACACTTCACACAGTCAGTGTAGATATGAGACAGCACATCACTGCCGACAGTTGTTTTATCTCATTCTATTTTGTAACTCTCAGGTAAGTTGTTGACCAGAATTGCAGTCGCTAAGTGATCTCCATCAAACAAGCTAGTATCACGAAGGTAAGAGAGAAAAAATTGTAGCTCTTGCTCCACTCGCTGTACCTCAGACTTTTCCAGGCTTTAGGAGCTAATTCTGAACATGTCTCCTGTAAACAATCTTCTTCTTATCATAGGTAGCCTAGAGACAAGCAAATATGTCTTCGTAGGCAGCCACACTGCCACTGCTGCTTATTGCCTCTGGTACCTCTTCAATTGCTTCTCGCAGTAAACTCAACTTAACTTCATCTTTGAGGTGTGGTCGTTGACTAAGCATGAAGCAATTGAATCTCTGTCAAAATGAAGGCTATGTCAGGATATCTCCATTGAACTTTGGGATGCTGGCTTTGGGAAACTTGATGATATCCCTGGCTGAGGTCGGCTTGGTTTTGACAGCGCTCCCAGTCCTGGTCTTGAGTTTCTTGAGCGTGTTTACTCTTTCGTATCGAGTGCGACAAGACTCCAAGGAATCTATATCATGCTTAAGTGGCTCCTTTTCGCATAGCAGGTAGGCTTTCTCCATGAGATCGCTGACCTCGGAGATTTCGGCAACAATCATTCCAGATTCTATATTAGCTTCAATTCTTGTCATGATGGCATGACCTTCTACCACTCGCTTGACAGCATAGACTTCATAGAGCTGTAGTCAGGCACATCCCCTTCAATTGCTTCCAAGTTTTGTTCCTCTGCCTTTGTTGCAGTTTCATCCACGTGGTCCATAATCTCGTACATACAATTAGTGTACTCCTTGATTGCTTTCTCATAAGTATCAACCACCGCATTCAATTTAGAAATTTCTACATCAATGGAACTCTTCCTCACAATTGTAGCAATAATGCGCTATCTTTTGTAATTTGATACTTGAGTGCTCTCTGTGTTCTTCGCAACATTACAACTTCTGCCATCATGGTTCTTGATCCACCGTAAAGGTTCGAGGTTGGTACATCTGACAAAATTCAAAATAAATCTGGTAAATGGTTGAAGTGATATGTAAGTCTAAGGTTTTAGTAAGTGAGTAGTTTCTCAAACTATTCCACTCCACAGGCTTCCTCAGGTAACTAGGTAAAGGTTTCCACTTACAAGTAGTAGACAACGATGGTGAGATTGATAATAGTTGTGATCCCTGGTTAGTCATGTTCTCCTATCCAGCTCGAAGGACCAAATGAATGCAGTCTAAATTTGGTAGATAAGTGTCTAGTAGACTGTATAGTAGCTATAGCTAGCTGCACTCACAATGGTTAGGTAAATGTTGGTTGATACTGTATAGTGGTAATTGAACAATGAAAGACATTAGATGTATTCTCTCTCTTTTACAGGCTGTGAAAAATGAAAGACAAAAACACTGAAAAATTACTGGTTGAACATTACTTTTATTGGCATGAGCTAGGTGGGGTGGTGGAAGTTAAGGACATAGGAAAACAGGGTAAAGTATAGCATGCTGGTAGACAACCATAAGTGTGTATAATATGAGGTGTTAAGGTTATGAATGTGGTGTTAATTAAAGTTTCATAAACAAAGTCATACACACTTACAGAGAAATTATTTTAAATCTAATGTTGCCTCCTTTGTGTAGTCTTGTAAGAATTTTTTTAATTTGAATATTTAGGGTTGTAAGTATACTTGCAAGAATTTTCATGATAAATGGCTAGGGAAAAAGGAAGAATTTAGCAGTGATAATTGGTGCACACAATGATATATTGACAACTATGAATGAAGACATTGCACATTTACACTTAATATTAGTTGGGATCAAAAAATGCATTTTGTTGTTTTTTGTGTGATTTTATACATTTTGTCACTTATTATGCTTCACAATAATATTGGTGCAAATTATAACTCCAAAACTTTATACTGACAAACTGTCAGGCCCAAGAACTATATATCTTGATCTGATACAGTTGTCTGTAAAAGGCCAAACATAGGTGTTTTAAATTGATTTTGCTGTGTTTTACCAACATTATTTTTGTAGTAAGTGCACTTAAGATGAGAATAATGATATCTACACTTTTCAATAAAATATTTAATTACAGTATGTCATTAAAAATAACTCTTGTGAATCTAAATTTATTTATAGCTTTTTTTAAGTTTTAAAATATTATTGCCTACCCAGAGCTCTTTGGTTTATTATTGATCTGAGTCTTTTAATGAGTGTACTGAAATGACAAAATGTTGTAGCAAGTTTTTTTTGGTGTAGAAACAGCTCTGCAACAGTAGAGTTACAGAGCTGTTTCTACACCAAAAAAAACTTGCTACAACATTTGCTAATTAATAAATAATTCTAGATGTAGATACTAATACTGTTTAGACATGAAAATCACATGATATAATTATACTTATGCCATTTAATAGCACAAAAGGAACATTCTATTGAAAACCATTTCAGAGTCCCACTTCCTTTACAAAACATTAGTAACCAATCTGAAGCAGAATTAAGAAAGGATACTAACAAAATGATCATTGACTTTGGTAGATTATGTAGGAAACTAGCAAATTTCATTCAAGGTTCCGACACCAATATAGAAAAAATAAAATGGCTACTTAAAGACTACATTTCATGTAGAACTATACAAGAAAACGACTGTCACAGTAGCCTCACAAGCAGAGACATTCAAAATGAAAATGATGTGATAAAGCTTATGAATTATGTTACAAGCTTCAGTTCATTCTTTAATTTCAATTTGGTTGAAGATTTAATTGATGAGATAAATTTTGAAGAAGGAAGATTATTGCTAAAAGAATATAAGAAAAAATTTGAAAAGTACTTGAATGGCAGAGTAATCAAATGCCCACCTGGACTGGCTGGTGAAAAAGAAGGTTATGTTCGCTTCATGGTCCAATTAGATGATACGTTTAAGGAGTGCAGAATGGCACATCTTCTTACACTGAAAGATGATATATGTGAAATATTACAGATTGATAAAAACTGCCTAATACTAGATGGAATTGAGTCAGGCAGTATCTGGATAATTTTCTACTTACTAAAAGAAGTTGTTCCTATAGTTTTTCCATTGAAGTATGATCAAATTGTTAGATTGTCTAAAATTCGCTATGAGAAAGCCACGTTATTTAATATA
>WLWD01003220.1_pt1 | contig 43215 bp, 33 predicted proteins | sample 6712731 | NCBI WGS metagenome assembly WLWD01 (sample SAMN12718690, study PRJNA576275) | sponge metagenome | isolation source: marine sponge | host: Mycale hentscheli | place: New Zealand: South Island, Marlborough, Capsize Point | collected 2014-11-01 | reverse complement strand
GGGGCGTGGTCATTGTAATTCTTCGTGTCTGCACGTGCTACTATTAGATTTTGTTATGGTCTTTGTAGAACTGAAGTGTTGAGATATAGTTCAGGTTACTAACATTCTATTGAAAAACACTTGATCTCAGTCATTGCTGCATTAGTCACGTTGATATAAAAATGTTCACCTGTGTGTGCATGTGCAGTCCCTCCGCAAGGCCAGTACAGACAAGACGCTGCTGCAGCTCTCCATTATGGTGTTCCTGTCTTACCTGCCTGAGGCTGGCCAGTATTCCTGCTTCTTCCTATACCTCAAACAGGTTAGACCAGTTATTAGCTGTCAGTCTACCATGATGAATCCAGTAATGTGGGTGGGGCAGGATGGGTGGGGCTGTACATAGTAAGGGTGGCTAACAATCATTTCAATAACGTGTCTATGGCTTTGAGCATAAATATAGTGTTTGCATTTGTGTTTAGTAATTTTGTTTTTATTAAATGTGAAGTTTGAGAGAGAAAGAATTAAAAATGTAAAAAAAAAAAAATACAGATTCCTTTTTCAGGATCAGTTAGCTAGCCATGCATTAATTTATAAATGCCTACCTCATGGTTAATTTTGTAAGGATAATTTTCAAGATCACAAGTTGGCGAATTTAGCCTGTTCATTAATCAGATTTCATCGTTGGACAACCAGTTGTGACGTATTCCTCTGTTTGTACGCAGGTTGTTGGGTTCAGTCTGAGCCAGGTGGCGGTGTTCATTGCAGTGGTGTGTGTGACCACGGTGTTCGCACAGACTATACTTCTGTCTACCTTCATGTCCTGGTTTGGGTACAAGTACACCATTCTGCTTGGACTCTTCTCTCAGGCCTTGCAGCTGGCTATCTATGGAATATGGACATCTAAATGGTAGATGGGGAGCATGGGGTCAATGTCTGACTGACTATGTAGTATGACAAGCATTGGAAGGTGGGGGGAGGGGGGGGTGGGAGGGCAGTAACATCAGTATTGAATTATCAATACTTGTGTGTGTGTCTGTGTGTGTGTGTGTGTGTGTGGAGGAATGTATTTACTTGAAAGATCAGTGGGTATAATAAGACTCTTTCAGAGCTTTATTTCAAACTTTATTAATTTGTAAGTGTGTGTGTGTGTGCATGATGGAAAACTCTGTTCTCCTGCGAGTTCCTAGCCCGGCTCCAGGAGCTTTGCTTGCACGGCTCACAGTGCCTGCTTAGTGCACAGGCATCCTGGCTCTGCCAGGTGGGCGTGACCACCTAGCAGCAGCAAGAGATTTTACATTTTGCATTTGCATGATGGAATATAGAAATTTTGTGCATACCTGTGTAACATGATGTGTGTGTGTGTGTGTGCGTTTGTGTGCCCCTAGGCTAATGTGGGTGGCAGGTCTTCTCGCCTCAGTAGCAAGCATCATCTACCCAGCAATCAGTGCACTAGTGAGCAAGCAGGCCAGCCCTGAGCAGCAGGGCGTGGCACTTGGCATTTTGACGGGCATGCGAGGACTCTGCAACGGCCTGGGGCCGGCCGTGTTTGGACTCCTCTTCTGGCTATTTGACGTCAGTCTCAGTGAATCGGGTCAACCGGATATGTTCGTGTCGTCTCCTGATTCTGCCGCTCATACAATAAAGTCAAAGTTCGGAAATGCAACTGCAACTCACATACATGTACGTGTGAAGTCATTGCCTCAGGTTACGGAAATATTTAGTGATATATTGTCAAGTTAAAAAACACTTGGAGAGGAATATTTAATTGAACTTTTGCATTTGTTGTTGTTTTGTTTGTTACTACATACATCAAATACCATTGGACATCCTCTGAACAAAATAAGGAAAAAACACTAGCAAGCTAGAGTTCATAATCGAGGTTTTATTGACTTGAATTTCCAATTTTATTTGTTAAATTCTTCTGATGCTAAATTCCCTGCATTAGTTATCTCTTACTAAAATCTCTCCTTAGCATCTTTTATTCTTTTCTTATTTATCCTTTTGCACACATGTGTTATTGATTACCTAATTTTTGTCTTTACGCAGGAACAACTATTTGTTGGCATCCCTTTCCTGTTTGGAGTGGTGCCTGTGATCCTCGCGATGATGGTGGCGTGCTGCTGTATCTATGACAAGCAGAATGGAATCAGAAAGAGAGAGTCAGACTCCAGTTCTTCGTCTAGAGAACATTTTAGCTGATACATGTCTTCCCGTCACTATATCACCAGCACTTAGTCCTGTAACAAACTTCAACTAATTTTTAAATTATATTTGTTCACCATTGATGTTTTTCAATTTACAATGCACTATTCTCTTGGATGACTTGGAATAAAATTTGTCTGAAATAGCAAGTATCAGATCACTGTGGAGAAAGAGCTAGCTAGGGGGGTTCCTGGCTTTGCTGGCAGAATTTTAGGTAAAAGCAAATGAGTATTAAGCTAGCTCGATGGGGTATGACAACCAGTTTGCTAGTATCTTTTAACATCTCAAAATATAGCCCAGAAGTAGAACATACCTTACTATATCATTACAGTTACATGTACACCAGAATTTTTGACAACCCTGATAAGTTAATGAGGAGGGGAGGGGCAAATCGTATGTTGGTAAAGTGTCGTTGACACGGAAGTCACTGCGCGGTGTGCGTGCGGAGGATGACTCCACTCCAGAAAATTCGAGAATTTTCTAGACTTTGCGTGGTCGTATACTTATCTATCGATGTTGTATTGCAAGAATTTTCGAGAACTTCTCTGAAAGATACAGGTCGGTACTTTAGTCCGCTTTCCGCGAGTATAAAAATGTACGTTAAGTTCAGTCCGCATAAAACAAAGCCAAGAAGAAAAGGCGTTGCAGAGATTAGCAAGACAAAAGTTCCCTGACAACCTTCTATTCTACTTTTACCGAGAACTTCACAACAGCAGCTATGGTACTCTTCAAAGTTACAGACGGATCTCAAACCAGGAGATTTGAAGCTCCCTCTGGAGTAACCTTCAATGATCTAAAGAAGAAGCTTTCCTCTGTGTTTCCAGACTCTGTGAGTGAGAAGGAAGACTCTGATTTAATCTTGCACTACAGAGACAGTGAAGGAGATGTCATTACTCTGTCCTCTGACAGTGAGCTCCAGGAACTCCTCAACACAACTCAACAGGCTGTTGTGAAATTGTATATTCCAAGGAAGAATGCAGCCACTGGAAATACTTCGCATTGTCACAACTGGAGGTTTCCAGCATCCTCACTGACCAATCAGTATGAACGAGAGCTGGAGGAGTTGTCTAGTCTTTTTGACTCCCTAATTAGACCCAATACGTCTTCTCCTAATTCAAGACAAAGTAAAGAATCATCGTCTGCTGAAGAAAGGTCTACTTCACCGGGTGCCAACAATACAGAATCAGTTTCGGAGGAAGACAAAAGCGAAGAAGTTAGTGCCAAGCCATCGACTCCTGGAGAAGATAATCCTGAGAAGACGGAGTCAACCTCCAAGCCATCGTCTGGCAACAATGGTGGCAACTTGCGAGGTTGCACTGGACAAAGACTGTCTCCACTGCTGCTGAGTGACCTGCTCTTTTATTCTCCTCCTACCAGAAGAGTCGGCTGTCAGCTCAGGTGGACTCCTTGGGGAGTGACCTGCCATTGCTAACATTCACATTGTCATATTGTGTATTTTTATCAAACTTTGCTTGCTTTTTTAATTTTTATATTGTATCTTGTTCATTAATACTATATAATTATTCCACTAAAAACTTTGGATTTTAAAAAAAATGTAAGATTAATTTTTTTCCAAAATTTTTTTTTAAAGCTGGAGACTAAATGATGTAGCAAGAGGGCTAGTTGACAAAAGCAAGACTCAGAAGAACAGTTAGCAAAAGTAGGACTTGAAGGGGTAACATAAGCAGGACCCAGACTTAAAAGGGTAACAAAAGGAAGACTTAAAGGGGAGCTGCATGGTCAGTTATGTAAGACGGAAATGGAGGATGGGTGGCCATACTCAGCGTAATGCAGTTATCTGGCTGCTATGCCATGACCAGTGCTATAATCTGCCCTATATTTTTAACAAAGAAGAAGCGTTTACATTGCTTGTTGGGTTTCTACAAAAATACGCTCAAACATTTCCTGGCCATACATCAATGTGCTGACGCATGACAAACTTAGCTACAATCGACTTATGCTTTTGAGAAAGGCCTTGAGAAGTGCAGTTTGGCTACTTTACCCTCTTTGTTGCCTCCTGATACTCAAGTTGCTTCTTTGCAGAAAAAAAAGTTGATGGCAGGTCAATTTCATTGGCTTCAAAAGAGGATAGATATTTGACTTCCAAGCCAACAACGGCAACAGCTTGGGAGGTAGACCTAGACAAAAACTGTCTCCTCTGCTGATCAGAAACCTGCTTTTTATTTATTTATTTTTTTTTATTCTCCTACTTTAAAAGTCAGCTGTCAGGTCAGGTGGACTCCTGCCAATGCTAACATTCATTCATATCATTTTTTTAATATAATTCTACACATAGCTAGACTTACAACCATCAAATAATTCACAAAAACAGTACAGTATCACATTGTGACCAATATCTAGCTAACCAAGAATTCACTAGTGTTTTCTTTTTTTTCTTCTAAATTTGGATTTTTCTCTTTTCTTAAGAGTCTGGTGCCTACTTAACAAAGAAATTCAAATTCTTTTCATCTGAACATCTGTCTTTACCATTTCACCGAAATAGTCATCTGGCCTTAAGTACGAAATACCAAGTTTATCTAGCTTCTTTAGGCCTGCAATGGAAGCTGTTTGAGCTTGCTGGAAACTGGGGGGGAAACAACAGCAACAAAAAGAAACCAAAAACAACAACCAACAACAAACAGAATTATAAGATAATCACTGGAGGATTTCCACCTTTAAACTCTTACAAATGCATTTCTCTTTGGAAATCATCCTCTACATCCACTCCATGTCGAGGCTTGTCTTCAGTACAGGTTACATCCATTCTTTCAACCCACGAGGTTTTTTTCCTTTTTAAGTAGTTTAATTTCAGGTTGAGACCAGGCTAGAGATTCAACAAAATTCACAAAAACATAGCAAAACTAAACACTTTTAAGGGTATACAATGACCCAACAGCTGGTAATACATAATATGGCACACATGTGTCATACTAGTAGTAATTAGATAGTTAGGACCTTACAAAAAAAAAAAAAAAAGGCTAACTTTGAGACAGACCAGAATAGTTTTTCTTTTTTACTTTATCAAGTAAATTCAAACTTTAGCATGTCATTTAAAAATGCTCATTTAACTTCAGCATAGTTTTAACAGGGAATACATGTAGATGTTATGTATATTAAAATCAAACAGTAATAGCATCTCTCTCTGTATAACCTATATTAATCATAACTACTTTCTACTAAGCAATAAAAACTAAATAAAAGTTATGATCTACCAATACACTACACCTAATCTTGCAACCACAGTTACATAAGACATCTTGAGTTGTAACAATGCTATTGCAATGCCCAATGTCCTTCATTCTGTGCTAACCATGACAGCAATGGGCCCACGGCAGCCTGACAACTGTGCTGAGGTGATGGTGGACATCCAGATGGCTTGCCTGGCTGAGGAGAATGTTGATGATTTGATGGGATACTTTGGTGGGTGGTGGTCGGCCTCAAGATCAGGAAGGTAGTTGACTCTAGCTATAGCTATAGGGTGTCATCCTGCAGACTGGTGGCAGTACAATAGTGTATGTTCTAAAGGAGACCAGCCAGTGGGTAATCACACCTTTGGTGGTGATTACTACACCGGCCTATGATAGGTGTTGATTATACTGGTTGAGGGAATAACCAGATTCACAACATGTGTGTGATGACGAGTTATTCAGAAGGGACTGTATAAAAGTTCAAATTCAACGATAGGATAAATAACATTAGCTAGCTAACAGTTCTACAAGCATACACAAATCTCACAAATCAAATTGAACATAAGAAGGCATGTGATGATAAGAAAGGATGAAAAAGAAAACAATTAAACATGTCTCTTGATATTTCACAGTGGTATAGTAGAAACCAGTGTGTTTGCAATATTGGTCCTAGGCAGATCCTCAAACCAACTGTAGAATCTTCTGTGACTTTCATTACTAGCTCTTTTCATACCCGTTAGGTGCTTATACATTGCCAACATGAATTTAAAAAAAAAGAAAAAAAAGTTTGACCTTCATGGTCTTCTCCCCAGGAAGTGTGGGCCAGTGAGTAGCTGTGTCAGTTCAGGAAGGTCCGCCATGATGTTGTTGAGTTCTTGGTGGAGGATGGGTGTGGTGTTTGCTGAAGCGAGTGTGAAACTTGGTGTTGTGCATGGAAATGATCGGAGAGTCCCGAAGGTTTTCTAGGATGGGTTTCTATATCAGACTTGTTTACTACCAACTTGCCTTAGGCGGTGGATTTACTATTATCTTTATTTTATTTACTATTTTTAGTTTTGGTAAGTTGTCCAGTGTTTTCCAGCTGAATGTGTTTAATAAATAACCAAAGAGCTGCACTGAACTATAAATAAGTGAACTTATAAATTTATTAATAAATAGATATGGTGATTTTGGTGCAAAAATTGGAGAGATGTGTCAGAGTGATTTTAAAAATATTCATGGGTATTATATCTTATATATTCATTATTGTGCCTCTGATAATAAAATAGAAGAATTATTTATTGAACTTTGAAATGCGCAATAGGAGATTTAATGGAAAATTATCAAAATTTTCTGTCTGTGGACCTTCACCAGTGATAATACAATTTTTATTCATACATAAATTTAAATTCAGAGTTTTATGAGTTGAACGAACATTTAAGGTTGAATAATGTAGGTTTGAATGGATTACACATTCACCACTGTTGTGGAGAGGTTTGTTAGTTCTTATTGTTGTTGTTGTTGTTGTTAATGTTGTTATTACAGGCACTGAAGGTAGCCTTTCCAACGGGCACATTTCTACAGAACGGTATCGTGCAGGGAATCAAGGTTAGTAGGTGTGCATACATGTGTATTTATTCAGCTAAGCTGGTCCTACACAATTAACAGTAACTAGCAAATAGCTGAGCAAAGAGTCACAGTCCTCCATAGCTCTCTTCTCTCCTTGTCTCATTTTTCATTCCCCATTCCATCTTGTTCTCACTTTCAATACTTGTCAGTTCAACTTTATCAGACTGGTACCACTGGCTTGTTATATGTTGACATTAGCATTGCTATGTTAGTGTTGGTTGGTACAGCGTTTTGTTATGTTTGTGCTGGTACAGTGTATGTATACGTGTATGTATGGTTATATGTGCAGGGAACTCTGTCCTTCCTGTCTGCACCTCTGTTGGGAGCTCTGTCGGATGCGTGGGGCAGAAAGTCTTTCCTGCTTCTAGCCGTCTTCATTACGTGCGCGCCTATTCCTCACCTCTTGCTCAATGCCATGTGAGTCTGTGTTGGTAGGCGTGGTCAATGGGTGTGGTCATTTGTTGGTGAAAAGATGATTCCCTTATCTTTAAGTGTTCGTCTTCTTAAGTTGTCAGTGGTTGGTCTCGGCCGTTTTTTCTCTCTTTATTGTCAGGTTTGTCTTTACGTGAGCAGTCACACAATGGTTGGTAGGTATATATAATTGTAGGAGTTGGCTCTGATGATGCAGCAGTTCACTCTAATGCTTTGGAATGGAAGGGGGGAGGGGGAGGGGAGGAAAGGAGGAGGACCAAGCTGTTCATCGTGAGATACATTTTCAAAGTAGCATTAAGGCTTGTGAGACACACCCATTCCGATTAACATGTTTCATGAATTGGCTGTTAAAACAGAAAAACTGCTATAATTTTATTATTATTATTATTATTGTTGTTGTTGTCATCGTCATTCGTTCTTTAGGGTTTATTTTGTGGCAGTGGCATTATCTGGAATATTTGCGGTCACATTTTCCGTTGCGTTTGCGTATGTTGCCGACTGTACGACGGAGAATGACCGCAGCAGTGCCTATGGCATGGTGAGTGAGAGAGGGAGGCAAGGAATCTGATTTGGTACATTGGGTAGGCATACCAACATGCCTGCATGTATGTGTGCATTGAAGCATGATGATGGGTAAGGTGTCATCACAGATACACACACATCTAGCGGTTCGTGTGTACAGTTATCTAATTATGAGTAAAAAAGAATTCAATGAGAAATATTTCCAAGACTCTTTGACACACATGCATGCACATGACTCATTTGCAGGTGTCTGCCACATTTGCTGCCAGTCTGGTCATCAGCCCCGCCCTGGGGACTTACATTATCGATATCTCGCGGGCGTACGGTCAAATAGAGGTGGTCCTTCTGGCCACCATGATTACCATCTTCAACCTCATGTTCATCATCTTCATGGTGCCGGAGTCTCTGCCGGAGAGGAAGGCAGTGTGGGGAGTCCGCATCAGCTGGGAGCAGGCCGACCCTTTTGCAGTGAGTTGCTTCATTAGTACGTTGAGTGGGAGGGGCAGAGGAAGGGGTGCAAGTATTTGTTGACTCTCAGTGAGCATGCTCAAGTGGATGGAGAGGGTTATAGTGCCCTGTCTGTCTGTCTGTCTGTTGGTTTGTCAACTGTGTAGCTCTAAGATGGCAACATTCAAGTTGAAAGTGATATGAAACTTGTGTACTTGATTATTAGGCAACTCAAAATTATTAATTAGTTTTCTCGGGTATCAGAGCAAACAGGAAGCGGCTTTTTTTCTTCTTTTTTTTTTTTTTTTTTTTTTTTTGGCATGGTGCTGTCACTGATTGCACTGGGAAAAAGGCCAGTTGTACTGGGTATGTTTGTTAATTACTGGCCACTCTCTGGCTACACTAGTTAGTTGAAGAACTGCAGTTAAGATCAGAATTGACACTTACTGGCTATCTGCACCACTGAGCACCAACTACCACCATCAGTGGCAGGCTAGCTCCACGGTGAAGGCTGTTCATACTTCTTTTGCACATGTGTAATAGATTGTTAATTAATAAATTCAAAAGCAATTTTTTTAAAATTGAAGTGGGTGGTGCTTGAGAAACTAATAAATAACTTTGTATTGCCTTATTTCATTTTCAAAAAAATAGGCGAATCAGCTTTAGGTGGTGTACTTCACTGGGTATATGTTGTCCTTACAGTCATTTTGTGTTCGTTCCTGAGATCTATGTTCTTGGTTTATCTTTCTTGCTGGTGCACTTTAAGCCAAAGTTTAGTTTGAAATCCAACTTCCTTTGGTTTAAAGAAAGGAGTTTATCAATAATAATTTTGATCCCTGGAGAGGACTTCGGCAAGAAGTCGAAACGTACAATATTGGTTGTTAGAACGAGAAAAAACTTGCTATTATAATAGTAAGTTTATGGAATTTTTTTTGTTGATGTTGATAGTTTCTGTAATTATGACAAATAGCACATTGACTTACCACCACCATTAATTCGAATAGAAAATGAACTCCGGTAAGTTAGTAAGTTTTAATTAACTCACCTGCAAAAGAGAATTCAAAGCAGTAAACGTAAACAATTCAATGCTATGGGTAAAGATCAATGAACCAGAGGATTCTGTTCAGTGAAATTTGGGATGGGGTCGACCGCCGAGCTAACAAAAATATGCAAGGGTCAAAGTACGAAATGACATATGTACGTCCAATAAACAAAGAAAGAAAATATCCCCAATTTTCAATTGTGTTACCCTGGTAGTGTCTCGCTCACTTCGCTAGCTTACCAACTACATTTTTGATTGCATTCTTCTGTCAGATTAACAAACTTCACTTACAGTTAGACTCTAGCAATAGTTTGTTACTTCACAAGATAGAAGTGGTATGAAAGCAGCTAGTTGATGTCTTGTTGTTGTTTTCGTTGGAGTATATAAAAGATATTGAAGTGTGTGTGCATGTGTGTGTGTGTGTGATATTTCAGCGGATATATGGACCGAGAAAATGTTTGTGAACATTTCAATTTGCTACTATGGTATTAATTGCAGAGGACTTGAGAGGGTTGAACCTTCTGTGTGAATGTGTGAAATATGTGCAGTACAGTAGATTGCCACAAGTTGGGACTAAGATGTGTTCGGATAACTAGAAATATCCAGATAACTGAACACCATAAAAGCACTAATGAAGGGGCGTGGTCATTGTAATTCTTCGTGTCTGCACGTGATACTATTAGATTTTGTTATGGTCTTTGTAGAACTGAAGTGTTGAGATATAGTTCAGGTTACTAACATTCTATTGAAAAACACTTGATCTCAGTCATTGCTGCATTAGTCACGTTGATATAAAAATGTTCACCTGTGTGTGCATGTGCAGTCCCTCCGCAAGGCCAGTACAGACAAGACGCTGCTGCAGCTCTCCATTATGGTGTTCCTGTCTTACCTGCCTGAGGCTGGCCAGTATTCCTGCTTCTTCCTATACCTCAAACAGGTTAGACCAGTTATTAGCTGTCAGTCTACCATGATGAATCCAGTAATGTGGGTGGGGCAGGATGGGTGGGGCTGTACATAGTAAGGGTGGCTAACAATCATTTCAATAACGTGTCTATGGCTTTGAGCATAAATATAGTGTTTGCATTTGTGTTTAGTAATTTTGTTTTTATTAAATGTGAAGTTTGAGAGAGAAAGAATTAAAAATGTAAAAAAAAAAAAATACAGATTCCTTTTTCAGGATCAGTTAGCTAGCCATGCATTAATTTATAAATGCCTACCTCATGGTTAATTTTGTAAGGATAATTTTCAAGATCACAAGTTGGCGAATTTAGCCTGTTCATTAATCAGATTTCATCGTTGGACAACCAGTTGTGACGTATTCCTCTGTTTGTACGCAGGTTGTTGGGTTCAGTCTGAGCCAGGTGGCGGTGTTCATTGCAGTGGTGTGTGTGACCACGGTGTTCGCACAGACTATACTTCTGTCTACCTTCATGTCCTGGTTTGGGTACAAGTACACCATTCTGCTTGGACTCTTCTCTCAGGCCTTGCAGCTGGCTATCTATGGAATATGGACATCTAAATGGTAGATGGGGAGCATGGGGTCAATGTCTGACTGACTATGTAGTATGACAAGCATTGGAAGGTGGGGGGAGGGGGGGGTGGGAGGGCAGTAACATCAGTATTGAATTATCAATACTTGTGTGTGTGTCTGTGTGTGTGTGTGTGTGTGTGGAGGAATGTATTTACTTGAAAGATCAGTGGGTATAATAAGACTCTTTCAGAGCTTTATTTCAAACTTTATTAATTTGTAAGTGTGTGTGTGTGTGCATGATGGAAAACTCTGTTCTCCTGCGAGTTCCTAGCCCGGCTCCAGGAGCTTTGCTTGCACGGCTCACAGTGCCTGCTTAGTGCACAGGCATCCTGGCTCTGCCAGGTGGGCGTGACCACCTAGCAGCAGCAAGAGATTTTACATTTTGCATTTGCATGATGGAATATAGAAATTTTGTGCATACCTGTGTAACATGATGTGTGTGTGTGTGTGTGCGTTTGTGTGCCCCTAGGCTAATGTGGGTGGCAGGTCTTCTCGCCTCAGTAGCAAGCATCATCTACCCAGCAATCAGTGCACTAGTGAGCAAGCAGGCCAGCCCTGAGCAGCAGGGCGTGGCACTTGGCATTTTGACGGGCATGCGAGGACTCTGCAACGGCCTGGGGCCGGCCGTGTTTGGACTCCTCTTCTGGCTATTTGACGTCAGTCTCAGTGAATCGGGTCAACCGGATATGTTCGTGTCGTCTCCTGATTCTGCCGCTCATACAATAAAGTCAAAGTTCGGAAATGCAACTGCAACTCACATACATGTACGTGTGAAGTCATTGCCTCAGGTTACGGAAATATTTAGTGATATATTGTCAAGTTAAAAAACACTTGGAGAGGAATATTTAATTGAACTTTTGCATTTGTTGTTGTTTTGTTTGTTACTACATACATCAAATACCATTGGACATCCTCTGAACAAAATAAGGAAAAAACACTAGCAAGCTAGAGTTCATAATCGAGGTTTTATTGACTTGAATTTCCAATTTTATTTGTTAAATTCTTCTGATGCTAAATTCCCTGCATTAGTTATCTCTTACTAAAATCTCTCCTTAGCATCTTTTATTCTTTTCTTATTTATCCTTTTGCACACATGTGTTATTGATTACCTAATTTTTGTCTTTACGCAGGAACAACTATTTGTTGGCATCCCTTTCCTGTTTGGAGTGGTGCCTGTGATCCTCGCGATGATGGTGGCGTGCTGCTGTATCTATGACAAGCAGAATGGAATCAGAAAGAGAGAGTCAGACTCCAGTTCTTCGTCTAGAGAACATTTTAGCTGATACATGTCTTCCCGTCACTATATCACCAGCACTTAGTCCTGTAACAAACTTCAACTAATTTTTAAATTATATTTGTTCACCATTGATGTTTTTCAATTTACAATGCACTATTCTCTTGGATGACTTGGAATAAAATTTGTCTGAAATAGCAAGTATCAGATCACTGTGGAGAAAGAGCTAGCTAGGGGGGTTCCTGGCTTTGCTGGCAGAATTTTAGGTAAAAGCAAATGAGTATTAAGCTAGCTCGATGGGGTATGACAACCAGTTTGCTAGTATCTTTTAACATCTCAAAATATAGCCCAGAAGTAGAACATACCTTACTATATCATTACAGTTACATGTACACCAGAATTTTTGACAACCCTGATAAGTTAATGAGGAGGGGAGGGGCAAATCGTATGTTGGTAAAGTGTCGTTGACACGGAAGTCACTGCGCGGTGTGCGTGCGGAGGATGACTCCACTCCAGAAAATTCGAGAATTTTCTAGACTTTGCGTGGTCGTATACTTATCTATCGATGTTGTATTGCAAGAATTTTCGAGAACTTCTCTGAAAGATACAGGTCGGTACTTTAGTCCGCTTTCCGCGAGTATAAAAATGTACGTTAAGTTCAGTCCGCATAAAACAAAGCCAAGAAGAAAAGGCGTTGCAGAGATTAGCAAGACAAAAGTTCCCTGACAACCTTCTATTCTACTTTTACCGAGAACTTCACAACAGCAGCTATGGTACTCTTCAAAGTTACAGACGGATCTCAAACCAGGAGATTTGAAGCTCCCTCTGGAGTAACCTTCAATGATCTAAAGAAGAAGCTTTCCTCTGTGTTTCCAGACTCTGTGAGTGAGAAGGAAGACTCTGATTTAATCTTGCACTACAGAGACAGTGAAGGAGATGTCATTACTCTGTCCTCTGACAGTGAGCTCCAGGAACTCCTCAACACAACTCAACAGGCTGTTGTGAAATTGTATATTCCAAGGAAGAATGCAGCCACTGGAAATACTTCGCATTGTCACAACTGGAGGTTTCCAGCATCCTCACTGACCAATCAGTTTGAACGAGAGCTGGAGGAGTTGTCTAGTCTTTTTGACTCCCTAATTAGACCCAATACGTCTTCTCCTAATTCAAGACAAAGTAAAGAATCATCGTCTGCTGAAGAAAGGTCTACTTCACCGGGTGCCAACAATACAGAATCAGTTTCGGAGGAAGACAAAAGCGAAGAAGTTAGTGCCAAGCCATCGACTCCTGGAGAAGATAATCCTGAGAAGACGGAGTCAACCTCCAAGCCATCGTCTGGCAACAATGGTGGCAACTTGCGAGGTTGCACTGGACAAAGACTGTCTCCACTGCTGCTGAGTGACCTGCTCTTTTATTCTCCTCCTACCAGAAGAGTCGGCTGTCAGCTCAGGTGGACTCCTTGGGGAGTGACCTGCCATTGCTGACATTCACATTGTCATATTGTGTATTTTTATCAAACTTTGCTTGCTTTTTTAATTTTTATATTGTATCTTGTTCATTAATACTATATATTTTCCACTAAAAACTTTGGATTTTAAAAAAAAATGTAAGATTAATTTTTTTCCAAATTTTTTTTTTAAAGCTGGAGACTAAATGAAGACTCAGAAGAACAGTTAGCAAAAGTAGGACTTGAAGGGGTAACATAAGCAGGACCCAGACCTAAAAAGGTAACAAAAGGAAGACTTAAAGGGGAGCTGCATGGTCAGTTATGTAAGACGGAAATGGAGGATGGGTGGCCATACGCAGTTATCTGGATGCTATGCCATGACCAGTGCTATAATCTGCCATATTTTTAACAAAGAAGCGTTTACATTGCTTGTTGGGTTTCTACAAAAATACGCTCAAACATTTCCTGGCCATACATCAATGTGCTGACGCATGACAAACTTAGCTACAATCGACTTCTGCTTTTGAGAAGGCCTTGAGAAGTGCAGTTTGGCTACTTTACCCTCTTTGTTGCCTCCTGATACTCAAGTTGCTTCTTTGCAGAAAAAAAAAAGTTGATGGCAGGTCAATTTCATTGGCTTCAAAAGAGGATAGATATTTGACTTCCAAGCCAACAACGGCAACAGCTTGGGAGGTAGACCTAGACAAAAACTGTCTCCTCTGCTGATGAGAAACCTACTTTTTATTTTATTTTATTTTTTTATTCTCCTACTTTAAAAGTCAGCTGTCAGGTCAGGTGGACTCCTGCCAATGCTAACATTCATTCATATCATCTTTTTATATAATTCTACACATAGCTAGACTTACAACCATCGAATAATTTACAAAAACAGTACAGTATCACATTGTGACCAATATCTAGCTAACCAAGAATTCACTAGTGTTTTCTTTTTTTCCTTCTAAATTTGGATTTTTCTTTTCTCTTAAGAGTCCTGTGCCTACTTAACAAAGAAATTCGAATTCTTTTCATCTGAACATCTGTCTTTACCATTTCACCAAAATAGTCATCTGGCCTTAAGTACGAAATATCAAGTTTATCTAGCTTCTTTAGGCCTGCAATGGAAGCTGTTTGAGCTTGCTGGAAACTGGGGGGGAAACAACAACAACAAAAGAAACCAAAAAACAACAACCAACAACAAACAGAATTATAAGGTAATCACTGGAGGATTTCCACCTTTAAACTCTTACAAATGCATTTCTCTTTGGAAATCATCCTCTACATCCACTCCATGTTGAGGCTTGTCTTCAGTACAGGTTACATCCATTCTTTCAACCCACGAGGTTTTTTTCCTTTTTAAGTAGTTTAATTTCAGGTTGAGACCAGGCTAGAGATTCAACAAAATTCACAAAAACATAGCAAAACTTAACACTTTTAAGGGTATACAACGACCCAACAGCTGGTAATACATAATATGGCACACATGTGTCATACTAGTAGTAATTAGATAGTTAGGACCTTACAAAAAAAAAAAAAGGCTAACTTTGAGACAGACCAGAATAGTTTTTCTTTTTTACTTTATCAAGTAAATTCAAACTTTAGCATGTCATTTAAAAATGCTCATTTAACTTCAGCATAGTTTTAACAGGGAATACATGTAGATATTATGTATATTAAAATCAAACAGTAATAGCATCTCTCTCTGTATAACCTATATTAATCATAACTACTTTCTACTAAGCAATAAAAACTAAATAAAAGTTATGATCTACCAATACACTACACCTAATCTTGCAACCACAGTTACATAAGACATCTTGAGTTATAACAATGCTATTGCAATGCCCAATGTCCTTCATTCTGTGCTAACCATGACAGTAATGGGCCCTGCCCATGTCACTACAGCAGGCAGACTCCCAGTGTGATTTTCAAGGGCTGAGCCCAAAAAAATGCAATACCACACACACATGGAGCAATCCCAGTCAGGTTGAGACACATTAATGTGGTTGCTTCAACTTACTATATCATTCCCATTCCCTAAGCAGTCCGATTCTTCCATCCTAACCTCCACACCACAATTACGCCGCTGACCGTACCACACTTTAAGGATCCACGTGGCCAAGAAAAAAAATGGTTGCACAAAACGAGTCAATGAAATGGCGCGCTCGGTATTCGTGGAACGGGAATTTGTGTGCGCAGTGGAATTCAGTCAATAGTGTATGTACTAAAGGAGACCGGCCTATACTGGTTGAGGGAACCAGATTCACAACACGTACGTGTGTGATGACGAGTTATTCAGACTGGACTGTATAAAAGTTCAAATTCAACAATAGATAGGATAAATAACATTAGCTAGCTAACACAGTTCTACAAGCATACACAAATCTCACAAATCAAATTGAACATAAGAAGGCATGTGACGATAAGAATGGATGAAAAAGAAAACAATTAAACATGTCTCTTGATATTTCACAGTGGTAGAAACCAGTGTGTTTGCAATATTGGTCCTAGGCAGATCCTCAAACCAACTGTAGAATCTTCTGTGACTTTCATTACTAGCTCTTTTCATTCTTAACCTGTTAGGTGCTCATACATATGCTGTCTGTTTACCGATACTGCATTAGCTAATCAGTGAACTGCATAAACCCGCTCTTCTCCCAGCTGCTTGCTGACTCCCAATTTTACAATAAAAAGGATAAGAACCACATAGGTTGACACATGCCAGGTTGAAACATTTTCCAGGTGTTAATAATATTGAAGACATCTATTTTATCAGATCTTCTTTTCAGCAGGGCATTTGTGCATGTTAGGTAGGAGGGGCTTGTTGTGACCTCACCTCAGCTAGAAATAACTGCTCCATACTTCAATTTACGTGATATGTGTTTCTACAACTATTCAATGGAAGCTTATTGGAGTCAAAAAGAACAAGAAAACTTGTTCAATACACTCAGCCATGCAAATAATTGAGTCTTCCTTTCACTCAGAGAAATTCCAAATCATGGGCGACAAGTACTCTAGAAAGAGGGGCTTAAATGTGGTCATACATACCAACCCACATGTGATTAAAATCGTATTTTTGCAAGTACTTATTTTTAGACTTTGTCGTGATCTTCTGCCAGTACTTTTAATTCAATGTATTTACTTTGTCAATCTCACAAAAAATTCTTCAAGAGATACACTATAGCTAATATTAAATCAAATGTAAAGGAATGAGCGTATGACTACCCATAGCTAACATGGGAAGAGATGGGAGATTTTTTTCCTTCAGTACTCCAAGGTTACATTATTACAGAAAAATTCTTTGGAGTGAAATGGTGGGAGTAAAAAGAAGAGGGGAATGAATATGGTGACTTCTATATATTTTAATGATGGTAATAAAAAAAAGCTGTACTATAGAATGCAGAAATGGCATGGATGACGGAGAATCTAGCAATCAACAACATCACTACAAAGCTCAATATTGCAGCCTCAAAGAGAAAATTCAACATTTTTCAAGCCACATTATTTATTAGCCAGCAATATTCATTATTGCCAAAATTAGAGGCTATGCCCCCTGCCCCTTTGTCTACAGCCATGCGTATTTTTTTGAGTCCTTCCTTCCACACACACAAAAACGAACCAATAATTACAAAAAAGTAAGTCTTTAAAGAACTAAGTTAACATTTAACTTTTATGTTTCCAAGTTTACAGAGGATATTTCAAGCATAATTCAGAAAAAGCAAACTGAAAGAAACTGAATGATTTGACATACTTTGGACAATGACGTCACATATAAAAATTATTTTCTTTTGTTCCGTCTGGATTTACCCAGTCTCACAGGTTTCCCTTTCTTCTTTCCTCCTCTAAATTTCCCTCCTTTACTTCTTCCTCCACTTTGAGACTTGTTTCCCCTTCCTATTTTATCACTCATATCACTTCCGCCTTTCTGAAACTTCTTATTATCACTTCCGCCTTTCTGAAACTTCTTATTATCACTTCCGCCTTTCTGAAACTTCTTATTACCCTGAAACTTCTTTTTCCCCCGAACCACTCTTTCTCCTTCACTTATTCTTTTCTTTGACTCCTGATTACTTTTATCTCCCATTTTAGACTTCTTCTTTTTGAAGTTCTGGGCCTACATCAATATTTAAAGTATAACTCATGTATATTAAACAGTATTTAAGATAGACATTTAACTAACCATTGATTCTTTCTTTTCTGAATTTCTTTTTTGCAAAATTTCCAGCTGAACCTGAACATTGCATACATCCATTATTACAGTATCACATTACTTCATTACTACATATTCACCTTCTTTCCATATTTCCTTAACTCCCTTTGTTTCCTAGCTTTCTCTTTCTGCTCAAGAATCTTTTGTCTACTCAGCAATGACTGCCGAACTCTCTTCATGTGATCATCTGTCTTCATCATTTCTGCAAAGTAATCTTCCGGCCTCAAGTATGCCACGCCCAGTTCATCAAGCTTCTTAAGGCCAGCTACTACAGATGTTTGAGCTTGCTGAAAACTGCATAAGGAAAGTATATTAAGGATCATCTTGAAGAAAATTACAAATTATCACAAAGACCACAGGGAAAAATTCCACCAGCCAACTCTTACAAATGCATTTCTCTCTTGAAGTCGTCTTCAGCATCCAATTCCTGTCCACTAGAAGCTGTCTCGTCTTCAGTATTGCTTCTCACAACAGTGGAAGTGACATCCATTCTCTCCAACCATGCTAACTCTTTCCTTTTCAAATTAGATATCTGCAGCTCTAGACCAGGCTAGAGATTTAACATCAAAATTAAATAAAAATAAATCTTACTAAAATTTATTGGCCCACACTCGGGTATCAATATAGCTCATGCAATGAAATGATAGCTACCAGCACTGTCTTCATAAGAGAAGCTAAACATGCAACAGACACACATCGGTGCAACTTAAACACTAAACCTCAATTCCAGCGTTAACTACCGTGGGCTGCAAGAAAATAGTTGTTCATGTGATCGATGTAAAGATAGGGGTCATTACCCATAGTACCTACTTGGAGCTGACAGCTTTGCTTTTCTAAAAATTGGCCCCAAAAAAAAAAAAAAAAAAAAAAAAAAAAGAACTTGAATCGTAGCTTTGATTAAGTTCTTGCTTAATTCAACAGTTGTCAGTAATCCCCAAAATCAGAGCATGACAAACACATTGGACGACTAATACTAACTTATTCGTGCATGCACACTGAGAGTTTAAAAACAACAACAATAAAAAACAACTCTCTCTTGCATAATGGCATGTTCAAACCATCCGCTTAGGTTGCTCAACTCGCATTGAATATATTTACCAACCTCCTAGGAGGTGAATAAGTGAACCGTCCAATCAAAATTAGTTTTATGCATTTCCTATAGCCTAGAGCCAAGGTACAAGTCGGTTGCACCACACCATTTGGTCAATATGGAATTTACAATATCCTCTGGCTTTCGGCCCTTGGCTGCATAAATTACGTACCAACCTCCATGCCATGGAGTCTTGCTGTTTGCATTTTCACTAAAATAAGTGTCAGACCATATAAAGGGATTTTCTTTTCTTATTTGTATTACTGTACTACTTCACACTGGCTTACAATATCATTAGTAGATTCCTTCTTTGACAAGGTCCTGACTATTAAACCTGGCTTCAGCCTCCCTTCAGAAAACTCTGTCTGTAGCTGCAGTGAAAAAAGTATAGTGATATATATATTTTTAAATATACACTGTATTTTGAATTCACCTCATCATCACTACTCAAGTAGTCCGATTCCTCCTCACCACCTAAAGAGTCCGATTCGTCACGTTCCATCCTTCTTCAACTCCTCACAATAATGCCGACCTTTACCATTTCACAAAACCATTTATGATCACGTGACTAAAATTTGCAAATGCTACTGAGGAGCGACTAATGATATTCTCGCTTTGCAGAACATTTACTGGAGACTTCTATTTCACTTTTAAAAAGTTTTTTTTTAAATGAATCTCCTGTTCTGCTTTTAAAACTTATCAATTGGATACTGTACAATCGGTAATAATCGCCACAACCCGTTGCTATGGCAATATGTAAAATAAATGCTAGACTTCGAGCACCGTTGAGGTAAAATGGCTGCTGCGAGTAAGCAGCAGGAGAAAGAGCCGATAAATGTAGTTCACCAAAATGCAATATTGGTAGAAACTATTACAAAGGAGGAGAGAGTACAAAAATTGAACACGGAGTACGGTGTAAACCCGTATATGAAGAGTAAGATGATTGGATAAGTCGAGGAGTTTTAACTTCTTTCAAGTCTATCTTTATCTGTCTCTCCTTGCAGATCTGAACGTGGTCACAGGAAAACCAAATTCCCAATCAGAAGCTAATGAAGAAGAAGACAGTAAGTTCAGTAAAATAAGGTATAAGTGCCATAATAATCTGTCATCATTTGACACTCAATTAAAGCTAAATTAAATGTAGGAGGCATGCCTTCCTAACTGGTACTCATTGTTATGGTCTAGTGCTGCCTTCCAAATTAATTTATTTGCTACAGGTGATTTCTTGGCTGTATACAAGAAAGCCAAGGGACCACCACAGGATCGGTATCCTTTCCCTCAAACTGAAGCTCATGAAGTTGGTTGGGACCATAAGCCTTTAGTAAGATATTACTGTAGCCAAGAATATTGCAATTTAGGCACACACCAGCCATTTTCATGACATTGAAGGTGGTAGTTTTATCAGATCAGTTATTCTGTGATGGCTTGTTGTGAACTAACCTTAGCCAGAAATATTTTTTACTGCAATCTGTATATTATGACAATTGATTTTTTTTATAGATACAACCAGTGAGGAATGACATCAGACTGAACAGACATCGGCACAATTCTGAAATTACTACCTTCATGGAAGCATTTTGGAGACAAAAAGAACAAGAAAACTTGCAATAATTGAACATATTCTTTAATATCCATCAGTTATGATAGCTAGTGACAAATTTCAATATTTAAGTCTAATGTTTCCACATTTGCATCAGCATTTTGTCAAGACTGAACAATTGACTAAGACTAAAATCCTATATTTTAGGCAATAGCGTTGCATCGTCTTGGATTTACCTGGTCTCACAGGCTTACCTTTCTTGTGTCCTTCCTTTGATTCCCTCCTTCCTCCTCATTGAGACGTGTTTTCCTTTCCTATTTTATCACTCATATCATTTCCACCTTTCTGAAGAATTTTTTCCTGAGCCATTTTTTTCTTCTGCACTTATTTTCTTTGATAGCTATAGCTTTTCTACAATTTTCATTCACTGAAGTTTCTAGGCAAACCAGTTTATGCTATGAAATTACTGTACCCACAAATTAAGTGGAATTACCAATATTTTGATAGATCTGTATCTAACCATAGATTGTACCATGAACATAGCTTAACATTACTTCCATTACTGTAACTACCTTCTTTACATATTTTCTTACTGAGCAAGAACTGCCCAACTTCTTTATGTGATATATTTTATTGAAGTCTTCAGCATCCACTTTGTGTCCACCAGAAGGTGCCTCAAACTCCAAATCTATTTTTCATAGCATGCATTTTATGTAATTAAAGGGTGGGTATGTTTCATAGCAATGGTGGGTATTGATGACTTTTGGACAAGAACTCTCTCTCCTGATTTTCACTTACCGCAACAACCTTCACATGCACAGTGCAACAATTAATATCCGTCTTCAATAATGCCGACCATTACCATATGCACGGACCTTTGTTATCACGTGACCAAAAAAACTAGAAAAAAGAAAAAAAGATGCGAATTGCTTTAGTATGAAGATACACAGTTGCGCGAGGCTTGCCACCTTTGGCACCCTATAGAGGAGCGACCAATCTACTTGTATTTTGTGTCTCCAGTTTGTTTGGAGTAATGGACCAGGTCTACGCCGAGAGACTCGCCGGAACGGTCGGAAAAGTAAGAAAGTGCAAAGCGACATTTGAAGATAAATAGATAGATTATGATATTAATTATTTCAGGGCTCTCCGAGTTCTCCTATTAATATCTCAGCTTCTTCTTACCGCCACTGCCGCTATTCCAATTCCCCCACTTCTCCTTTATCTATAAGAACAAGAACCCCAAATTCTAGAAGTTCAACGGAGAGCTACTATGATAGGTATGGTATGGTGTAATACAGTACTGAATGGTGGGTATCTGTAGAAAATCAGTCATACTCCATCAGTTTAGGTTTGTGGTTGTTGGTAGAGTTATGAATATTCAAGAATTAAAACTTTGAGACCAGCTTAGTTGGGTCAGTGGTTAGAATGAGTGATAAAGACAACCACAAATTTGAAAAACACATTTTTTCAAAGTTTAATGTTGTTCTTTTGTAATGCCTGTTGTTGTTGTTTTATAGGTACATTCCTAGCAGACATTCTCCATGTATAGCAAGAAAATGTTTGTTTGGAACATCAAAACGGAAAGAAAAGTAAGTTTTAGGGGGAAAATCTGTCATTTTTGCATTTACCTTATCGTTTCCATGAGAACTACATCTATTATTATGTGCAGAGTAATTTAGTGGGTGTGGTCTTGTCATATTCATATGTGTACTATGAATTTTAAGTTGTTTAATGATTTTCTCTAGAGAAACACAACAATCGGAACTTCCTAAAGTGGAAACCCTTACCTACCAGTCTGTACTTCAAAATGAGTTATTGGGAAAGGAAATTACTGAAGTCCCAGTAAGTTCATAGATGATACTTTATCACTTTAGTAATCTACAGTATTTTGTGCATCATTTTATCACTCTAATGCCGTCTTTTCTGCTTCGATTTGCAATCAGTAGATACCGTGTATATTCAAAGTTCGTGTGTAATTTCAGGAGGAGTTTGGAATGGGGAGAGAAGAAGATGATAATGGGTATTGCTTTTAAAATGCAGTGTAGTTTTAATTTTGACTCTCCCCAGGAAAATATATTAAAGTTTAAATAAAAGTAAAAAAATAATAATAAAAAAATTAAATTAAAAACCTAGGTTTTCCAATATTATAATAATAATATGCTATAGTTAATTTATAATGTTCACCTCCTTTTTCTCTTAAATCTACTCGATGTAGAAAGAGGGGGGGGGGGGGGGGGGGGGGGGGGGGTGTAGGGATTGTTGTGAAGTATGGCTTATTGTTTATATTATTGTGACTGAAGGATAAGATGTCCTTTAATATAGGTGTCACCAGGTGTGAATTAGCAGATTGAATAACAACTTGGTCAGTGTAGAGGAGGATATTAATTTATTTCTCAATAGTAATGCAATGGTAGATTTAGGTCTGTGTCTGTGCTGAGGTGTAGTTACATTGATAGCCTAAAATATAAACTCTCAGGTTGGTGGTTAATTTGTTAAGTCTACACTGTTGCAAGCCCATCTGGGCACACCCTGGTCCAACAGAGACCCCCTATAGCTTAGCCTTAGCCTAGAGGTGCCTATGGTTTAAGCTGAAGAGCCTGAATGACTGGAGACACCTGAGGGTAGACAAGTTAAAACCTGAGAGACCCCCTATAGTGCATCTTGGTGGCACCACTGGTGGAGAAATGAAGACCCCTAATGGCTGAGGGCCCTCTGAGGGTACCTATGTAGGTTATTGTGTACAGTTTGGTGTACTTTGAGAGGTCTATTCTACAAGTGTGATTGGTTAATACAATTTTTACTTGGCTCCCTAGGGGTCATTTCAGTTAGCCCTGGATACCATTCTACTGTGGTGGAATGTACCACTGACTTATGAGCTTCCAATATTGTCTTCCTTTTAAGACTTACAGCCCAGCCTTCTTTGTTATACTGCTTTTGTTTCGTAGTAATTATTAGTAACATTAATCCACTTTATGGTTCATAATTTTAGTAATATTGTAAAAAAAAAAATACAGTGTGGTGTAATAAATTTGTTGTTGCTGCTGTTATCATTATTATTGTTTTATTATTACAATTATAATGTTTTACTTGTTTTCTTTTCTTCATCTTTATAGGACCCTCAGAGCTTGGAAGGCAGTAGCATTGGCAGTTCACTGGCCTCTCCCAGAGACACTGTGTTGAAGGTGAGCGTGTGGTAGCAACATAATGATGCATACAGAAAACAAATCTAGGACAGGAGGGGCAAAAGCAACTTCCTTAGATTGAGGAGTGGCATCAGAGTGAAATATAGGCACAGTCTGTTGTGTATGAGAAGCCCTTGCAATGCTTAGAAATATAACTGGTTTCATTGCAAAGTCCAATGTAGTACTGAAGAATTTCTAGGGTGAAAGCTCTTCTAGATTGGTGAATGTCCCCCCCCCCCCCATAAATGCAGCCCTATAAATGCTTAAATATTTTCTTCTAGCTCCTCGACATAAGACTCTTCAGTACAGGGTTTCTTTCAGCTTTTACCCAAGGGGGGGGGGGGGGGGGGGGGGGGGCTAATTATACAATGTGAGTTTTTAGGGGGCATGTCAACTTTAAAAGTTTGTCATTCGATGCACCTTATAAGATATCTAAGTCTGTACTAACACTTAGAGTAAATATATTCACCCACTTTTGTTTTACTATATATTTCCCCCCTATTTAGCCTTATGCCTTAGCCATTTACTTAATATGTATATACCACTGTTAGTTTTACCAGTTTATTAAAAGGGAAAAGTGCAGGTAATCCCATTAAAGTATTGGGGAAACTGGGAGGGAGGTATTTTATTAGTTACAGTTTGAAATAAACTCTAAGGGTCACTTAGTTGTACCCTCTACCAATTCCAATTAGCTGGGTGTTTTACATCCATGCTGGAAGTCAGTGGCTTGAGAACAGGGAGGAGCAGTATATTTAGTTCAGTTACAAATTGGCAGTGGCATCATTTAGCAGTTGCAGCTATGAATGAGGTTGTATAATAGAGCTTTGACTTTGTTCACATCGACTTTCATTGAGTGTTGATAATATATTGTAACCTTTCATAATAATGTTTTAAATAGGTAACATAAATTCTAAGTGGATGGGGGTTTTAGTCAAGGGGGTCAAGTTACTGCCCAAGGGGGGAGGGACAAATGCTTCCCCTTTCCTGAAGAAAACCTTGCATTATGTTCTTCCACTATTGTTCAATTCCCACGTTTTGTCTATTTGTCCACATGTGTGTGCTTACAATTTTTCATTTATATAGCAAAAAATCCAGTGGATATGCTTGAAATCTGTGAAATATTGTTTCATAATAAATGTGCTGCCGACTTGAATTTCATTAGCTTGTCTCGTTAGCCATTGCTGCACTGTTGAGTGCTCCATGGTATTGTGTTGACCGCAGTGTTCGGTGAAAGAGTATGTTTATTGTCACAATGGATGACTCGGTGAATGTGGGTGTGTCTGTGTCATGTATTTCTATTCGAATAATTTGAATGCAGTTTTATTTACTTTAATAATGAAAATGAAAGATGCATTCCCAATGTCAACAGTTAATAGAATTACTTTGCAGAGTTGTTGTAGTTTATTCATTATTATAATTTTTATTTTTTTTGCTAAAGTGGTTGGTAGGTAGATTCTGCTGCACATTTTTCTGTTTTCATTTTTTGTTTTTTGTTTTTGTGTTATAGTATCAATCCTCTCCTTCTAAACTAGACCGTCTTTCACCATATTCAATATCACCCATCTCTAAAAGCAGGTATTTAAACACACACACACACACACACACACACACACACACACACACACACACACACACACACACACTAGTGGTGTGCTTGAGCACAAATGGCAAGTGCCCAGCTAAAAACACTTATACACAGGATAAACTAAAGAGATTGTTAAACAAGGAGGTCGCGTATAAAAGGGCTTAGCCCGTACCAAGTGAAAATGGTGGTTGCCAGTTTTTGTCACCAATTTCCGTGAGATCATTTTAGAATGCATTACAGCAACGAAACACACACACACAAAAACAACAACTGGGAAACAACGTCACATGGTAAGAAATAAGTCATGAGCACCTTAACTTAAGGGAAAACCAACAATAAGCATGGCTACTTTTTAAATTTGAATAGAAGGAGCTAGAGTTCTAAGGGCATGTCGGGGATTCTCCTTTTTATACCCAGACTTCTGGAAAGAATTTAGAATAATATGGTAAACGAGGCCACAGATTTCACGTATGGAGAATAACATTGAATTATAAACACTACCTCTGCTTTTAAGCTACACCTCTTAGCATGAATGTTTAGTTTCTTGCCTCTAGTTTCTTGAGCCCAAGTGCAGTGTTTAGTGTCAAATTTGAAGCTTAGCAGCACGCTGAAGTCACTATGCACTTGCCATTTAAAGATACCTCAGTAGTCTGTTTTCAGGGACTTTTATAGTCCGATACGCTTTGTGAGAAGCTGGTGATCCAACTGTACTCGCTGTGTAACAGGGCTAGAGAAATTGTGCAGTTTTGCAGTGAGTCTCGTGGTCGGCTGTGTGTTGTTGAGTTGACAAAGTTAACTAAATTGTAGGTGCTTATGTCTGAAAGTAACTGAATTGATTAGCACTAGGTATCCACAACAGGAAAACACTCTACCTAACGTGGGGGGAGGAGGGGGGGTTGACAAAAGGGGTTGCATGTATCGTATATAAGCAAAGAGATTACATCCCAGAATCTCGATTGTGTTACCCTCTGACAGTGTCTCACACGTTTGCAACATTTAACAGCTCAAATTGGATAAGGGTTGTAGTGTGTCCCAAGTGTTGCTTCCTTCTCCATATGCTCCTGAATGCTGATAATGCTGCCTTTATTGTAGTCTATCATTAGGTTTCCGTAACGTTTACATACAATAATACATCTTGTATGAGTTTGGGATTGTAAAGAGAGGAACTTTATTCCTGACATAGTTTGCTGAACATGAATGGTACGAATCACTTCATTGTGGACAGAAAGTTGGCAAACTTGGCAATGGATTGGATTTCTCTGTTGCATCACAGATATTAGTATATGAGGGTGCCTACTTGAAGCATGTGTGCAAAGATTTTTTAGTTCATCCATTTATTACTGGTGTATACTAACTACTTGTGTAGCACTTATATTATTATTTTTATAATATTAACTATTATTATTAGTATGAGTAATAGCATGGGTAACCGTGCTATTGACCCCTAGTAGCACAAGTTACCCGTGCTATCACTCGCTAATAGTAGGCCAGCTTTGTAAAAAGTCTTTTGCAATTGTAGCTACACTGTATCATTCAGTCAATATCTCCTGATTAGCTTCCACTGGAACTTTCTTTTCATCGTACGACTCCTCCTAATCTGTTGTAAAACATTCCGTCTAATACGGGTAGAGGTTCTGTGGTAAAGAAGGACATTGTCTCCAACTAGAAACTACTGGAACTGTACGTTTCCAAGGACCAAGGTATTTCAATTAGTTACGCGCCATTTCACTTCCCCGTGCGATTTCAAATGAACAGCGATTTTTCCCATACATTTTTGAATGGGCAACTTATGCGCTGTACTATTATTATTATTATTATTATTATTATTATACTTTATTTATTGATTATTATTCTTCCAATAGTGTGAAGCTGTTGCTCTCTCCACGAAGGCCCTCTCGCAAAATTTCCAAGACTCCGTTCAAGGTGTTGGATGCACCCGACCTTCAGGATGACTTCTACCTGAATCTCCTGGACTGGTCCTCACAGAACATGTTGTCAGTGGGTCTGGGACCAGCAGTGTACTTGTGGAGTGCCTGCACCAGTCAGGTAGGCCAATCAACAGCAGGGCGTAGCTTCATTGTAACAAGAGGGTAATAGTTTGCAGTATTGGAGGAAGCTATTTTAGTGTTGAGGGGGGGGGGGGCTGTTTTTGTGGATGTGAATTGTACCCCAAAATTATTGGGAGCTCTAGCGTCCCCTCCCACCCCCACCCCCAAAAAAGAAAAATGAAAAAAAGGTGAACAGAGAATATGTTGTCAGTGGGGTGAAATTTAATGTGTATAGAATGAAAATTCTGAGTGCTATAGCTAATGTCAATTGGTCCAGAAATTCACCAATTTCAAGATAGCTAGGGGTTGAAAAATTGTTTTTTCGAAATTTCAATTAATCTGGTTAGAGAGATAGACATAATACCATTCTTGTTATCAACTTGAAAGTAAAATTATTGCAGAGTGCTAAAATGTAATGTATAAGAATCCCAACTCGATCATTAGTATTATCTTTTTAAGACCAAGTCAATTTTACTGAAACACGGCTTAAATTCTTTTTGCACCATTATTGTTTTGTAAAAGGCGCTGAAAGGTGTGAATGAGGTGTTTAGACTGTGTGGGAGGAAGAGCCACACGTGAGGTCTGTTTCATGGTTAGGTGGAGAGTACTGGTGAGAGTAGTGGTTGCCTGTGGCATGTCTGCTGTGAGTTTGCTGGTGAAGGCTGAGACAATTGGGTAGTAGAGGCTTCTGTTGGCTTTTGTCTGTCTGAACCCCAGAGGTTGTGCCAATATAATAGATATTTGTTCTTTTACACTGCAGTGCACATATATTCCATGTTTAGTGGTCAGTTACACTCTGTGTGTGTGTGTGTGTGTATGTGTGTGTGAAGTAGGTGTCGAGACTTTGCGACTTGAGCAGTGATAATAACTCCGTCACTTCAGTTTGCTGGTCGGAGCGGGTAAGTCAGTTTATTAAGACCCTTTAGCAAACTGTCACATCAGATTACTCTATTCGAGGTGAATATATTTCATACCCGCCTCTTAAAGTAAAGAATTAGTATTCACGCATTTCCTTCCTATAGCCTAGAGCCATGGTACAGGTCAGTTGCACCACTCCGTTCTGTCGGTACGGGGTTTAAACTATCCCTCTGGCCTTTGGCCCTCAGTTGTGAAGCCCCGTCAACCCCTACGTCGTGGTGTAACCTATACATATTAGTATTAATAATGCATAATAATTGTTTGGGTGGGGGAGGGGGGAGGAGGAGGGGTGGGTGTATTAATGAAAATTGCACAAGGATCCGTTTACTAACTTACACTTGCAATATTGTTTTCTTTTATACAAGATTGACTGTTACCAACTTGAGCAAGTATACAGCATGGCATTTATTAGGACCTAACTTAAGAGGAGTCAAATAAACATTTTTGAACTTTTCAGAGGGGTTTCTCATTTCTGTGAAATGGATGAAAAATTTTGTGGCAAATATCACTATGAAGGTCATAATAATTTTCAGAGGGGAAACCGTTTTCAGAAGAGGGGGAAATGCCCCTCTAAAAAGACCTTAACACTTCCTGAGTAGCATGAGCTCTTTATGTTATGTATATGACTGCATGTTGTGTGTTATTGTTTGTCAACATGGGGTGTTGTTTGTATGTCCAGGGTCAGTATCTGGCAGTGGGAACTCATTCTGGTGCCGTGCAGATATGGGATGCATCCTCAGAGAAAAGAGTATTGTCATTGAAGGGTCACTTGGGGAGAGTGGGTAAGATCATTCTTTCTATACAAGAGTTATTTGTGTAGTGCATATTAAGTTAGAAAGCAGACGACATTTGCCAGGGCTGAATATAATTATTAATATATACATAACTCTGGTTAGTATTTCACGTTAGTGTTTGTTTAATGTGACAAGAAGCAACAAACCGAATTTATATGCAGTGTTATTCAGAAGCTTATAGGCTTTGTGTGAGGCTTGGAAGTTGTGGGTTGGCAGGTAGGTCGTAGCACTGGTAGCTAAAGTGAGGAATCCTAGATTCAATTCCCCTTCCTAGGACAACCAAGTTTGTTTGTTTTCACACTTTTAATCTATACTTTCCTAAACAGTAAATAGTGCCGTGTGTACTATTGCATTTTCAAAATGTCACTGGATGTGCATGTATGTGTGTGCACATGTTTATTTTGTATGTTGACGTACATAAGTCTATGTCATGCATTTGCTTTCAAAGGACGTAGCTACTTATATACTAATGAGTGTTAACTTGCATCTGCTGCAGGTTCGTTGTCTTGGAATGGCGACACTCTGTGCTCAGGTAGTCGTGATCACAGCATCTTCCAGTGGGACCACCGGGCCTTGTCCCATGATAGACCTATTCGCAAGTACCTGGGACATACCCAGGAAGTGTGTGGACTACGATGGTCACCTGACCACCAACTGCTGGCTTCCGGTGGAAATGACAACAGAGTGAGTAGAAGTAGGATGATGATTATTATTATTATTATTATTATTACCTAATCCAATCGATAAATACTTAGCGAATAATGACATGTAAACTGTATGCTTCCATCTCTTACTTCCTCTTCCCCCTCCTTCCATTTCCCCTTCCCTTTCTTCCTTCCCATCCCCTTATGTATGCACATACTGAAGTCCATTTTTGCAAAAAATAATTATACACCCATCTCTTACTTTTCTCTCTTCCCTCCCTCCCTTTCCCTTCTGTACACACATACTTCTAATTTCATTTTTCTTGTATCGTCCCCATCTCTACACACACACACACACACACACACACACACACAATCCTTTAGTTGTTGGTGTGGACCCCCCAGTCACAAGTCCCCCTCCAGCGCTACATGGATCATTCTGCAGCCATCAAGGCCATCGCCTGGTCCCCCCACCAGCACGGCATCTTGGCCTCTGGTGGGGGCACGGCTGACAAGACCATTCGGTTCTGGAACACCGTCACGGGCCAGTCTCTCCAGTCTGTCGACACCAACTCTCAAGTGTGCAACCTCACCTGGTCTAAGAGTGCCAACGAGCTGGTGAGCACTCATGGTTATTCTCAGAACCACATCATCATATGGAAGTACCCTTCTCTGACACAAGTGGCGAAGCTCACCGGTCACACCACCAGAGTGCTCTATTTGGTAATTGCCTTAGAGTTAGGTGTGAATAGAGTTTATAGGGAGTAAACATGATGTGTTGTTCACACGTTGCTGTGATATACCAATTTTTATAAACCAATTTAGTATGACAAATATACAAACGTTTTACCAATTTAGTATGACAAAGCTGTTAAATTAACATATTAGACTAAAGCACAAACTGCTGATTTTTTTCCTTCTGGGGTGTCAATTAAATTTTTATTAAGTGGATTTTTATAACCCCTCCCCCCTCCCTCTGTCATAGGCGATGTCCCCTGATGGTCAAACAGTGGTCACTGGTGCTGGAGATGAAACTCTGCGCTTCTGGAATGTCTTCTACAAGTCTCGATCCCACAAGGAGCCCAACTCACCCTTAAACATGGCCACATACATTAGATAACAACAACCCAACTCTTTACTGCCAGTCCGCCAGTTCAAGGGTTGCTCTTGAAGGAATCTTTGAAGCTCATGTCTGCATATTTTAATTTTTGAGTTGTTTTTTTTTGTTTGTTTATCTGAAATGGATTGTTGTGTTTTAGACACTTTAGATTGTCAAATTAAAAAAAAAAATCATACAAATCAGTTTGACCCTGCACGAGTTGTTTCATGCAAGTTTCTTAGTGATTCAAGTCATCATTATTATTTGTGTTTCATCAGTCATTTCTGTGTTCAGGACATTCTCATTATTTTAATACTTATGTGATTAGAAAAACCATTGGAAAGAGTGTAAAAATGATATTGCAGAAACTCCTCTTGTTTGACCCCTGAATGAAAAGGGCATTTCACACTGGCTACTTAGTACATTGTCGCGCAACTTGAGGCCACAAACCAAAAAAGACAGTAGTAAGAACTAAGAGCGCTGCGTGAAGTGTGTAATTTTACCTCGCAACCCGCTAAAAATTTCGCGCCCTGACATATAAGAGGGAGTTGTAGGCGCGTAAAATGTAGTCCGGCGCAGCCAGACCCTTTACCAAACCGCTACGTTGGGAATGTTGTTCTGCCGCAGGCACATTAATCCTACGGCATGTATATACCCTGTAACTCCCAAGTTCACTGCCAGTCCCCCATGCCCTGGCCGTGAATCATCTTATTAATATGCATGCCTACTTACCTGTCATCCATCAACTCTCACCCCATCGATAGCCCAGCTCTAGTAGCAGAGTTGTCAGGCGGGCCGGAAACCCTACCCCCAATCAGCTTGGGCTGACTGGGGGCATAATTAATGGAGAGGGGCAAGCCCCTTTAATTCCACCAATGGAGGCATGACCACCTGCCCCAGGCCAAGACCAAGACAGAGAAGGGGGGAGAGAGGTTCCAATGAAATATCAGAAATAAAAGTATAGCACTAGTACACATAATGACAGGCTAGCAAATCCTCAAGGTGTATGATGCCAACTGCCCTAGGAATCTTTATATACTCTAGGTATGCGAGACTCTTCCACCTGCCTAGGGTCCTCACTGTGGAGTCTTCCAGTCCCCTGGCCGCTGCCGTAGTAGCTGCACCTATGCGGAAACTATGTCCAGAGTATTGACCTGGGTCGACACCTGCTTCATCCAGTGCATCCTTCACAGGCTCTGTCTGGTCAGTGGCCTACCATCGCCAAATCTGAAAAGGGAGCCTGCTTCCTTGCCCCTTACTACCATGTAAGCTAACATGGCCGAAACTGGACAAATATCAGATGTGACTCTGCCGATAAATAAGGAGATGCCTTGACGAAACAGGTCGGTTTTCGAGGCCTTTATACGCACCTCCAGCCTGGAAGGACGTAATGGATCATCAACCATCACATCGCCCCATGACAAGTGGCATGAGGCATCGTATCCATTATCGGTTGGCACTGTTAGCTCCCCAATGCGCATGAAACCAAAGTATGCCAGGCAACACGCTGCCCAAAGCATAACCACATCAGCCTTGTGTGCCTGAGGGTCCCACACACCTTTTATCTTGCGGAGAAGGTCAGGAGTAATAGGTCTTTTTTCTCTCCCGCTTGGTCACACCTGCCATACCTTCAGCACACTTCACCCCCCGCAAGACATAGTACAGTCTGTGCAACCCTGCTGAAAATGAATCTCCCTGGCCCTCTGAAATGTGGAGGTGACGAACGCCTGCCATATAGGACTTAATGGTAGTCCTATGACGAAGACCCTCCGTGGCCAACGTAGCAGCAAAATGGCATAGAGTACCCTCGTCTGCAGTACTGGGATGCGTCCTGCTGCAGAGCAAATCCCAATAAATCTCCTCACTCCACAAGCATAGAGTTTGTGTGTAGACTCAACCAGACCCATCATATAGAACTTTTGGACAGGGTCACCCAATCCACTTTGGTCCAGTCCGGGATCGTGGACCAGACACTGCAGGAGACCCTCTGGAATGCTGGTGGCGTCCTCTGCTGACTCTGGTACCAGCTGTTGGAATAAAGGAAGAGAGTTCCTGGATAATGCATCGGCTGCGCCAGTATCTGTGCCAGGAATATGTTTGCATACCAGTGCCACATCCCACCGTGCCAGGAAAAAAGACAAGCATCTCATCAGGTGCATTGCCTTGTCCATTCTACTCCTGCCCAAGTTAATAATAGCGACCACAGCCATGTTGTCACACCTACATAACACTGTCATGCCTGTCCAGAGGTACCCCCACATTGCAACTGCCAGGACTATTGGAAGCAACTCCTTCACAGTAATATGGAGCTCGGACCAGCTGTCCGGAAATTTGAGTTGGAACCAAAGACCTGTTGAGGGTATAGGCCCCAAGCACCTGACGCATGGAAAGTTAGCACCACCTGTGGGTCCCTCTTCGCCACACTTGACATTGGGCATGTACCATTCCACACAGGCAGGAAGCAAGCAGTCCCACCATTTCAGGTCAGATCGAAATCCGAGTCGCACCCGATGGTGCAAGGCTCTCACCCCAGCTGCAAGGTCAATCATGCGCGGGCATGCTGTAAATAGCCAATGAGCCCCTGAAAGACCAGCTTGGTATTGGGGCCTTCGGTCTTCGCAGGAGCAATTGGCACACCCAGCTCCTGGCATCGTGCTAGTGCTTTGCTCAAATACTCTCTACACCGACATGAATTCGGCTCACTGAACAACAAAAAATTATCCAAATAATGGATACCCAAAACCTGGTCATTATTTATCAGGATCCACAACAGGCCATCAGCAATGGTATTGTATAGCTTTGGTGCTGAACGGAGGCCAAAGGGGAGCACCTTATCTACATAAGTGTGACCGCAGGAAAGAAAAGATCTACAATCAACCTCCACTTTCCTGGTGTGTACCTTTCGGCACTAGCCCAGAACGATTTATGTGAATGGAGTGGGAGCTGTCTGGCTCCACTGGTCCCAATATCCTTCCAGCAGCCAGCTCAGTGGCGATAAACTCATCAATAACACTAGGCCTCTTGGCAGCAGAATGTTAGCCACAGCACTCACACACCTAATAGTCAGGTGGCTTAGGGTCATTATGCAAGTTTACCAGTTTCCATTGGACAAAAGCATATGGTTGTTCCTTAGGGCCTACTAAAGAATTTTAGCCTAGGAGCCCTCATGAAACGCGTTCGTAAAACAAGATGGCTGCCAATAAAAAATAATATCGGTCAACTGTTTGGAGTTTGGTGAATTAAAGTATTAACAAGTGTGAAAAATTGTCACTTATAGGGAAAACACTCACAATTAAAGTGTGAAGTAGTAAAAACTAAGCCATTACATAGCCATCCTTTGGTGTCTTGCTAGGTTCATGCAACTGTGCTATGTGGAGTATTACATGGAGTTAGATTGGAAACGATGTGTCATTTGTGGCAGGATTAGTGACACATGACGATGACCAATGTACAAGTAGTTGCGAAAATGTGGAGAAGGATTTTTAGGCAACATAGCTGAGCTGAGGGACCTGATGCCCTTCCTGCATGTGTTTCTTTTAGTGGCAGTACAAGTGCATTCGATTTTGTTGTCAAGTGCATCTTGGCACAAATCTCATCATTTAAAGTTTAACAGTTCCAAACAGAACAAAGCAAGGAAACATAAATACAAGAGTGTAGATGACTACAACGAAGAGGGACCACCCAGCAAGTGTAGTAAAAGTTAACAACTGCATTTTTTTTGTGAAAAACGTCTGAAGAAAGTAATCTCCACAAGTTTCTACTTTTGCTGCCGATAGCAACATACGATGAATAATAAGTGTTACAGGACTCTAAGCTTCTGGTTCCTACTGGTGGTGGAGACCTTATAGCAAAGGTAGCTAAATATCACTTTAAGTGCCTTACGAGTTTGAGAAACCATTACAGAAGTCGATCAGAGAAGAGAAGGTCCACACTGGGGAAAATAATATAAACCTTTCCAGAGTATTTGTGGAGTTGGTTAGCTACATTGGGAAAGCCGTTAGTTCTGGAACTTCAATGTTCAACTGTCAGTATTCCCTCTAGGTCAGTATTCCCTCTAGGTCAGTATTCCCTCTAGGTCAGTATTCCCTCTAGGTCAGTATTCCCTCTAGGTCAGTATTCCCTCTAGGTCAGTATTCCCTCTAGGTCAGTCGTTTTCATGATTTTGATATCTCTAAGGAGTACAATAAAATCAAGTTGAAGGAACGACTGTTGGAACAATTCCCAGAAGCCCAAGAACAGTTTGATGGCAGAAATAATGTCATCACATTCAATAAGGCTGTCCAAGATATGCTTAGGGAGGCTTTACAGAAGGGGACGTTTTCTGAAGATGCTACCATTTTAGCCAAGGCTGCTACAATAATTATTGATCAGCCCTTTCAAGTTCAATGGTTCCTTTCCATCTAATTGCCTACAGGAGTCTCGTCCTTCAAGCCTCATATATCATATTCCTTTAATTTTCAATGGTACTAATCTGAAAGACCAAGGGCGATGTGAAACTCAGGCATGACTTACTGTAGGTCAAGTCATTTTAGCACATAAGAAAGCTTCTGAATCTTGTACCATGAAACAAGGCATTCCTCTGATCTTGAGCCACCTCTTCCCATTTACATTGGTCTAAACGTTCACCACATGGCTTGGAGCAAGAAACTCATTGAACAACTTATCAATGTGAATTTGTATTTCATATGACAAAGTTTACAAATTGAAAGTATGATAGCTGCAGCAGTATCTGAACAATAAAAAGAAGGAGTTGTGGCCCCAGCCTGTCTTACGGATAGATTATTCACTGTTGCTGCTCTGGATAATTCTGACCATAACCAACTCAACAACTGCAGTAAAGTCATTTTATGGAACTGGAATCAGCCTTTTTCAGTTTCCTATAGTGCAAACCCTGGAGAAATTAGACCTCAGTTATGAATGTCACTTTCTGGAAGCAAGCAGCATTACCTTGCAGCTCCAATCACTTTCAAAAGATAGAAAGATTAACAGTATGTGCTATAGGATAAGACCAGTTTGAGTTCAGTGATGGGGCCAGAGAGGAATTGTTTAGCTGTAAGAGCCTAAACATTAACATAGTAAGTAAACCAGGCTGGAATGTGGACTTCTTGCACAAATCCAAGTGAATTTGGTCAAGAATTGCTGCTGCACGGTGTTGAGAACTGGTCTGGCTTAGCATACCAAAAGTTTTTTAAGTGTGCCTGCAAAGGAGATTACAGTAGTTATAATTGTGCCAAAGTTAATGTATGCTGCTCACCACTGTGTAGTTGCTAATGCAGCCATAAATATTCAATTATTATCAATCTATGTTTTAAACTTGAAATTTAACATGTTAACTAGCTATACAATAATTCTTGCATAATAATATTGCTCCTAAAAACAGAATATTTAAAGCATAAATAACAATAAATGCTCTGGCGGCCATTTTTTATTAGTGGGCTTAATTAAAATTTTTGGGTGGGGCTCCTAGGCTAATAATATTTATGAAGTTGAAAGAAAAATTCATGCAAAATTTGATCCTTTTGTCCGCCAAAAGACGGTAATTTCACTAAGCCACCAGACTATAACAGAATCATGACTGAAGCCGATCCTGAAGCCACGCCTAAGGCCCTCCACTAGGTATTCCTGAAATGATTCATCTGGGTGCGAAGCCAGCTGCCTGCCCCAAACCTCAGCTGACATTGGTGTCACTATCTGGCTCCAACCTGGTATCGAGTTCACAGGCAGTTTTCCACCAATGACCAGCAAATCCGCCATGTACATGTAAGCACCACCATGTGTCCCTGCAACAAGCAGAGATTAACATCACTCCATGCCCCACAAGAAGGCGCTTGCTACCCTTTAGCCCTTCCATATAATCTCCACCAACACACATGACCCCATTTTCAGGTAATAATTGTTTACTGTTGGAGTGTCTCAGGTCAGTAAACGTTTATTATTAGCTTTTTTTTCTTTTCTTTTTTCTCATCTGGTCAATTATTGGTCCGGCGACCGCCGGTCCCTGCTACGCCTATGACATGCAAATTACACCCAATAGGAAGAGCCACATGCTCCCCTATACAGCAGGTGCTACTAAGCAATCCACATGCTCATAGCACAAATTATACCCAGTAGGAAGAGCTACATGCTCCCCTAAACAGCAGATGCTACTAAGTGAGCCACATGCTCATAGCTCAAATTATACCCAATAGGAAGAGCCACATCTAAGTGAGCCACTTGTGCTCTTAGTGCATACCAGTATGGCTAGCCCCTCCCCACCTGAAGTAAGCGAGGCCACACACCATAAAGCCAACCCCTGGATGAAGTACTCTCCCAATAATATGAGGCTGCCTAGCACAACAATAAACCCACACTAGTTAACAAAGCAGCTACCCTGCCCTATACACCTTACTAACAATATTATTCAGGTACAAGCTGCAGAACACCCTGGTGCCACCACCCTAGTAGAGCTGGAGCTGGACCCACCCTTCCCCCCCCCCCCAAGGTAGTCTCGCCGTAGCCAGACCCTTTTGCGGGGAAAAGGGTCTGGTAAACTGACATTGAGCAGTTTGTTCAGTTCCCCTCGCTAATTGGGGAGACCACAAACAATAGGTGACGCAATATCCTGTGAAGTAAGACTGCTCAAACTTTTGCGAGTGTAGTATTTCTGTGCACAACTAGCCGTGTCAAAACTCTTCCTTTAGGTGATGCCATTAGTTTAAGCAGTGACTTGGCCTAGCTTTTTTAAGATATCTGGAGTTGGAAGTTTCGCTTAGTTGTTGCTTTGTGCACAGGCCATTGTATATGCCATGGTACCCCTTAGGTTTTTGTCATGCTTAAAGGTGAATAATGCTAGCCAAGAATCAGTATCAAAGTGCCATTAATTTTTAACCGGCAGCATTTCCCAGCATAGCTTTGCACAAGTAACATTTCTTCATGGCAATACAGAACGAACTCTGCCTACTGATCTGAACAATTCACGCGCCTGAAAATATTTAACGATTTACACCCACACTAATTGAACCACAGTTAACCACTTGCTGACTAAGCAAGAACAAACTGCTCTATGTCAGTTTACCAGACCCTTTTCCCGCGTAGCGATTAGTAAAGGGTCTGGCTACGCGAGACTACCCCCAAGGTGGCGCTTCCACTGGCTGCCTTCTGCCCTTTGAGGACTTCCTCCACAAGAGCTTTGACCCTGCTCTCAAGTCGGAGTCAACACTGCCTGTCTCCATGCTGCTGGTGGAACTATAGGAACTTCCCTCCATGCTGCTGGTGGAACTATAGGAACTTCCCTCGCCTATTTTCCTGGCTTTGGATCTGGATCTGGATCTTATTACAACGCTCTCCCTCTAGTTCCTAACCCGAACACTTGCGCTATCGTTCGCTCTACACCTGCGCTGTCCTTCGCTCTACACCTGCGCTGGCCTTCGCTCTACACCTGCGCTGGCCTTCGCTCTACACCTGCGCTGTCCTTCGCTCTACACCTGCGCTGTCCTTCGCTCTACATACATGGAACCCCTTACCCAACCGACCACTCCTGTACTAGGTATTACGGGATATTAATTACTTCTGTCCTCTCCCTCCCTCCTAACTCACCGTGATGGCCAGGGTGTAGCCTCGGCTCGCTTTCTGGCCTTCGCTCCCCCTTGGTAGGACTTGCTGTGCCACGGCTCCTTTGCCGTGTAGTATGGCGGAGGTGTAGGCTTGGGGATTCCCCTTACCACTTGTTAAGTGGTGACAAGAGGGGATAACTGGTTCTAATTGGGACTAACCCCAATTAGAGCCCCAAGGCCCTACACCGATCACACTGGGGAGCATGCTACCCAGTGGAGGATTGCAGGAGTGGGTGGGTGGGACACACAACTTGGTTCCCTGTTGATCTCAGTCCCACAGCGTTATGTAGACGATCCGCTCTTCTACGTTCGCTGGCCACGTGTACACATCTACTCACGTGGGTCTGCATGCTGAATTGGTTACTGCTCGAGGCGGGGCTTCCCCCAGCCCCGCCTATCCCCTTTGACGGTCCTCGTAATTAACTTGGTCTAACTATACTGTTAAACCTTATTTAATTACTTCTGTCCTCTCCCTCCCTCCTAACTCACCGTGATGGCCAGGGTGTAGCCTCGGCTCGCTTTCTGGCCTTCGCTCCCCCTTGGTAGGACTTGCTGTGCCACGGCTCCTTTGCCGTGTAGTATGGCGGAGGTGTAGGCTTGGGGATTCCCCTTACCACTTGTTAAGTGGTGACAAGAGGGGATAACTGGTTCTAATTGGGACTAACCCCAATTAGAGCCCCAAGGCCCATGGTCGGCCACGACCCCCCCCCAAGCCTAACCACCCCCCTGCCACCACCCAGGGCTACCATTTTGACTATGCACCACATCCACCCACCACTTAGGTCTTGATTCTCTTTGTTGACCTCCCTACACTTACCCACGCTACATGTGATTCTCCCATGCTGGCCTCCCTCGCCTATTATGTATCCCTCTAGTCAATTGGTTCCCCTTTCCCCCCTTTTTTTTTTTTTTTTTTTTTCCCCTTTCCCCCCCCCCCCCCCCCCCCCCCCCCCCCCCCCTCCCCCCCCCCCCCCCCCTCCTTTTTTTTTTTTTTTTTTTAAACAATTAAGATCAACAACATACTGCCTACAAACAACCACTGTGGTGTGTGCCCCAGATGATGCTGTAACTGACCTGCAGCCCTACCCCCCATTGTTACATACGTCCAGCCCTGCCACTCAGGATGCTAGGATTCTTGAGTAGTTGGCCAACTGTTCCCGTGGAATTCTCACATAATCCAAGTATGCCAGGCTTCGCCATCTGCCAAGTGTTTTGATCACCGAGTCCTCCAGACCCCTTTTTGCAGCTGTTGTCGCGGCTCCTATCCGGAAGCTGTGTCCACAATATTGGGACTGATCCAGGCCTGCAATACTTAAGGCCTCTCTTACTGCCACGACCAGCCTCTGTCTTGTCAGGTAGCGACCATCCTTGAATAGAAATAGTGGACCTGGTCGATGTCCTCTCTCCACCAGATAGCCCAACAGCGCCGCAACTGGGCATAAGTCTGTGCACGTCCTTCCAATGTATAGACTAATCCCTTTCCTGAAGGGGTCCGTCTTTGACTGTTTGATAACCACCCTGATAACCTCTGGTCTCCGAGGGTCATCCACTGCAATATCTTCCCGGGTGAGATGTGCCTCTGGGTCGAAGCTCTTCTCACAAGGCACTGTCATCTCCCCCGCCCTGAGAAAACCAAAGAAGCCTAGGCAGACTGCCGCCCACAGCATAATTCTGTCTGGGTTGTGACTGCCATTCTGCCACACTACTTTCAACTTTCGAAGAATTTCTGGACCTATGGGCAATCTTGCTCTGGGACTGGCTCCACTGCAGGCTTCCGCTCTCTTCGCTCCTTGGAGGGTGTACTGTAGTCTACCCATAGGTTCCTGGAACGGATCTCTTGCTCCCTCCGAAATATGCAGATGCCGTATGGCTGCTAGGTACACCTTCGTTGTCCGGCACCTCAAGCCCTCCTTTACTAGAAAGGCTATGAAATAAATGAGGGTGTCCTCAGAAGATGGTACTGCGACCCGCCCACTCTGTGAGCAGAATGACAGGTATTTCTGCTGCCCCGATCTGTAAACCCGCTGCGTTGACTCTGCCAACCCCTTCAGGAACAGGCCCTTAGCAATTCCGTCCAGTTCGCTGAAGTCCGGTCTGGCCGACGTAGGATGAGGGCACGTACTAGCTCTGGTGGGAGCACTCTGGGGCTTGGCTGAGCTCCGGGGTTCTGCAACAAAAAGGAAGCGTGGTCATTCCTTGACAGTGCATCAGCACTCCTATTCTCCACTCCCGGGAGGTGCTCAGCCCAGATCCTAACCTCATATAGAGCTAGGAAGAAGAAGGCCCTCCTCATCAGGTGCATTGCTTTGTCATTCTTGCTTGTCCCCGAGTTAATAATTGCTACTACTGCTGCATTGTCGCAGCGACACCTGACCGACATCCCTCTCCACTTGCGTCCCCAGACTGCCACTGCTACCACTACAGGTAGCAGCTCCTTGATGGTAATATGGACTTCTCTCCATGCTTCTGGCCATTCGAACTGGAACCATTCACCGCCAGATGAGAATGCCCCACACCCCCAATTTCCGGATGCATCCGAAGTGACAGTTACATCGTAAGCCCCCTTGGCCTTGTGGCACATCATACTTGTACCGTTCCATGCCTGGAGAAATGTAGCCCACCACATCAGGTCTGGTCTGAATTCCTGGTTTAGCCTAATTCGGTGGTGTGGTTTCTTAGCCACCGACAACAACGATATTAGCCGCCTCGAAAACGTTCTTCCCGGTCTCACTACACAGCTTGCGTGCTGCAGTAACCCAATCAGGGACTGCAGCTCTCTTTTTGTACAGCAGCGGCGCCCTAGCCAGCGGCTGATCTCTCTTTTAAGGCGTGCCATCTTCTCCCTCGGGAGCCGCAGCATCCTGGCTTCTGTGTCCAGCTCGATACCTAGAAATACTATGGTCGTTGCCGGGCCCTCCGTTTTGTGAGCCGCAATAGGAACTCCTAACACCTGACACTCCTGCAGAGCTGTGGTTAGTGCCTCCCTGCATCCACTGTGGGTAGGGCTGATGACCATGAAATCATCCAAGTAGTGCAGAATCTCCACTCCTCGTTGCTCTAGTAGCCACTGCATGGCATCCGCTACTGCCGAGAAGATCTTCGGTGCTGATCTCAAACCAAAGGGCAGGGTCTTGTCGACGTAAACCCTTCCCTTCCATTCCATGCCAAGCAGTGGCCTGTCGTCTGGGTGTACTGGCACTATCCTGTATGCACTTTCGATATCGAACTTTGCTAGGTGTGTGCTCCTCCCATGCGCCAGTACTCTGTCAACTGCAGTATCCACCGATGTGTACTTCATAGTGCACAACTCTGGCTCCAGTCCATCATTAACACTATGGCCCTCTGGATATGATAGGTCTACTATCAGCCTGTACTTTCCTGGCTGGTGAGGCTTCTCAATTACCCCGAACCTGTTGATATGAAACACCGTGCGACTGCTTCCATCCAAAGGGCCTGCAACCCTCCCTAGACGAACCTCCTTGCCCAGATACTCGTCCACCACTCGGGGGTTCTCTATGGCCGACTGCATGTTCGACCGGGCGGGCACCTTATCGACCGCTCCATACTTAAAGCCAACTCGAAATCCCTCTCTTAGCCCTGTCGCTATGTACTTTCTAAACTCAGGGTCCGGGTGCCGCTGCAGCCGCCTGCCCCAAATCCGCCAGTCGAGAGGTGAAACTATAGATCGGCAGTTCACTGGGAGATCTACCCGACTGGGCGGCTTCCTCTCAGCCAGCCGCTTCAGGTGATCGATGTAGGCATATCTTGCACTCCGGGGACCTGTGTTCGCACATGAACTCAACTTGACCAACGCAACAAAACGACCCTTTTCCTATCCCTTAATTATCTATATAATTATATATACACATATCTATATACATATCTATATATATATATTTTTTTTTTACTTCCCCTACCCCCTATGAAGTAACCTATTAATTATTTAAATACTTATTATTATTATTGTTATTATTATTATTAATATTTTTTTTAATTTTTTTATTTTAAACTACATAGTTATTAATTTATTATTAGTATTAGTATTATTATTAATTTCATTATTATTTCTTTTTTAATATCCATCAATTTTTTCACATGGCCTCAGCCTGCTACATGCTATAATGAGACTAATGAGGGTCTAATACCCTGGTTCATGGCTGCGGTGCCGCTGGTCCACTCCTTTCAGGCACTCTATGGCCTCTGCTGCGACACGTGGACTTCCTGTGGTCCTGGCCCCCACATACTGAGCACACATGCTCAAAACGGCAGTACGGTAAGAAACATTTCCCTTCGTTATAGGCATAGCATGCCCCTCGCCGTCCTCGTCTCCTTCTCTGCTCTCCTTGTGCTTCCTCCCTCCTCCACCGCATCACTCTCTCCTGGATCTGCACCATTGGGACATCCCTGCTTGGATGGAGGGCACATTCATCCTGAGAGTGATCGGATGCCATGCACCGACTGCAGACTTGACCCCTGCCGCCATATGCCAGGAATGTTGTTGCATATAACCCCTGATTCACCTTGGCGAAATTTGCCTCCGCCAGGGAGGAGATCTGCTGGCGGAATGCAGAGTCATACAGGAGCCAGCCACGCCCCCCACACTTCCTGTGTTCCGCGATTATGAGGGCTTGATAAGCCCATAGGTCCTGCGCTTTCTGTGGGTACTTGGCACAGACCACCGCCGCATATGAGCTGAAGCACTGCAGCCAGCTCTCCATGTTTTTTTTTTTTTTTTTTTTTTTAAACTAATTACCTAATTACTTTATTTATTTATACTTATTATTTTATTTATTTATTTATTTGTTATTGTTATTATTATTATTATTATTATTATTATTTATTTATTTTTTTTTTTTTTTTTCAACCTTAAACTGGGACCTCCAA